>Ga0208299_1000017_pt1 | contig 179159 bp, 255 predicted proteins | sample 15_taG_FD_184089 | JGI IMG/M metagenome (GOLD analysis project Ga0208299, IMG submission 184089) | Marine viral communities from the Subarctic Pacific Ocean - 15_ETSP_OMZ_AT15312 metaG (SPAdes) (version 2) | ecosystem: Environmental > Aquatic > Marine > Oceanic | place: Pacific Ocean... | reverse complement strand
ACGTCACGTGAGAGAAGAACCCTGTTGAATAGGAGATAGAGATGGGACTTGATCAATATGCTTTCGCTCGAAAGAGCGGCGAAGAAGATACCGAAATTATGTACTGGCGTAAGCACGCAAATCTTGAAGGTTGGATGGCCGATCTTTATGCTCGGCGCGGTGGCAAGTGGGATTTCAACTGTATTGAGTTGAGGCTTACCAGGGCAGACCTCGATAAGTTGACCGATGAATATCTCGGCTTGACCAAAGCCGCAGGGTTTTTCTGGGGCGAATCGCGTCCTGAGCAGAACGAAGATACTTGGGATTTTCTGTCCAAGGCCGAAAAGTATCTCCAAGATGGATATGAGATTATCTATTCATCGTCGTGGTAGGGAAAGTTTGAGTAGTGAACTCAGCCCTTCGGGGCAAAAACTTCACAAGCTTTATAAGGCGAAACAGCAAAGGCAAAATCACCTTGCTGTTTCGCCTTTCGAACCGCTGAGACTCTTCAGTCAGAATCTCTTCCTGGCGGATGTGTCATGCCTCTACCATCGCCAAGTCGCCAGAGATAAGTGCGATACAAACCTCCAGCATATTTTCCATTCCGAATTCGGAAGGCTTAACGACGCTGCCCCAGTTACACTGCTTTAGATCACCATTGACAAAGATTCCGCTGTAGTTAACAGGACCAAGAATGGTAAAGGTTTCGCTATGAGATTTAGGGACCGTTACCCTGATGCGGCCTCCGTTATGAGGCCTATCATAGGTGAGTCCAACTCGGGTCATCTGTAGGTCGGACTTAGAGAACCCATGCTTCTTAAGCTGGGCAAAAAACTTGCGACGGTTCATTGTGCTTCCTTCTTTGTTTCTACTTTATCAAGGTCGGGGTAATGGTATGTTGCTCGTTCCCATGCTTCGCGCCAATGGCGAGCCGCAAAAATCCAGGTTGTTCCATCCTTGTAATGCGCGACGTAACTTCCCCAGTTATCCATAATCTTATAGCCCAACGCGGATGAGTGAATCGTTCGTAACTTCGTCCACATAGCCTCGGTCTGAATCGACAAAGTGGTAGCCAAGGTCTGGGTTCCAAGTGTCGTCTGGATAGTCCGGAGCAATCTTATCTTCAAAGCGAACCAGAGAAGTATTCTTAAATACGCTAAGGATTTCTGCCTTAAAAAACCCTACAGTTGATCCATTGCGTCCGTTGTAAGTAACGCTTACCAAATCGCCTCTTCGAAGTCTCACACTATCCATGCGCCAGTACTCCGGGTTTTCGTTCAGTGGATTATAGTTCATCAGGACATGATTTCCAGCACCCGCACCGCGATGCGGGCGTTGTGGAGGACCATGATCGTCACGAGCTCGATAGCAGCCTCACGCGACCGCACGTACACGAATCCGTCCTCGGGCCAGAAGACATACTTCGGATCGTATGTCAAAGCCGGCATCCCGCCGCGCGACTCGTACGAGTCGCGCGGCCCCATCGAGAGCGGCGGGCGAGCTCCCCATGATCCGTCGGGTCGCACATAGTAGTGTGAGTTGTTCTGCGCGTAATGGGGCTCATCTACTCGCTTGATGGCCTCTTCGAGCAGGTTCAGTCGTCCGTTGCCATCACCGTACTCGAAGTGGATGAACTCTGAGAAGCGGTCGGAAAGTGTGCGGGCGGCCATGTTAGTACTCGCTTGGGTTGGGGGTTCCTAGGTATATTATACCATGGCGGTTGTTAGTCGGAAATCTTCGTTGCATCTGAAACCGGCCTGACATCCACACCCTGCCCAGCCAATTCGTGGGCAGCTTCGGATCGAATAGCTTCAACAAGCGCAATCAAAGCATCGAGGGCGCCTTCGGAGGATGCGTTGCCAAAGTAGAGATTCCTGATCACGCCCTCATTCCGAATGCGGATAATTCCGCCGAGGTGATCGCCCAAAACCCTGTTGTTGAGGATAATCTGCTCAGCAGAAGATGCGTCCTCAATGACACCAATCAGGCGACGAATCGTTGGGAAGTCCCTGTTATCGCTCATGCTTATCTCCTCGGTGGAACATTCTCACCTATTTCTATTTTATAACAGTGAATTCATACACGGAAATTACTGTGGATGTTGCCAGAAGATATCATCAGGACTGCAATCCAACAGTCCGAACTCACGCGGCTTGCCCTGCAGCCTACCAATTTGGTCAGCCGGAAATGCTGGGCAGCCTCATTCATATACTCTTGCTACAATACAACGTGCCTTTGATGGTATCAGAACCAACAACTAACTAACAGATAAACCAATAGACTCCAATAGGATAGGTTCTATACCACAACTCCCAACTCCTAAACCTCGTTTCTCTGCTGGTGCTGTAAGCTCTGTGTGCTTTATGATATCAGCATATGCTGTTTCCCTGCTTTGGCGCTGCGGGGTGGAGCAACGCTGCAGGGACAGCAGCAGAGCCCTAAGCCTTTAACATCACACAACAAAATGTCTACAGCTCGGACAACACTGAGCAGCTCTTCACATTGCAAATAGGGAAGAACAGCTGGCGCTACTGATTCATATGCAAACTCACAAAATGGGAGCTGACGAGATGGCCTGATAAGGTTTTCAAGCCTAACAAGAATGGGTGGAGTGGTGCCCGCAACTACAGAGCGCAGCGCCAGAAGCCGGGAGCAGAGTTGCGAAGGGAGAGCGCAGAGCGTCGCGGCACGGCAGGTCTGGTGGCGTTTTGCTGGGAATGATATCATAGCGCCACACCGTCTGCTTCCGCTGCATCGATGGGCTGCCGAGGCCAGCGCATGGGCCAGCCTGCTTTCTATCCCGGCGGGTATAGTGAAAAACCGGGATGGGCATAGTATTCATATGATTGCTGCAGCGAAGAGCAGATGCCTCGAATCTCACATTCAGCATCGGCAGGGCAGTGGGCAGCAAAATTGCAGTCTTTTCAGCACATTGCAGTGCTGAGCCGCATCGGAAGGTGATGTAGGCTGCCGAAAGCTGGACAGCGTCGGAATGTTGCCAGGCAGGGAGCTGTGGCCAGGACTGCGGGCTCAGCTGCTTTCTCTGAAAGACCGGTCTTTCAGCGCTGGCTGCGCCGAAGAGCTTTGAAAAGCAGCGCCGTACGGCCGGGGACCGAAGCCCCCGGCCTGGCGTTTCTCTACTTCGACGAGCGGCGAGCTTCCTCAGCATCCACGATTTCCGCGCGGATGCTGTCGACGAACTCCTGGTCCACCTGCCCGGACTGGATCAGCGAATCGACCGCCGTGTCCTGTCCCGCACCCAGCAGGCCGATGACCATGCTGCGCTTGGCGTCGGCCGCGGCGGCCGCCTTCACAGCCGGGGTGCTGGCCGACGTGCCCAGCAGGAAGTTGGAGTTCTCGGCGGTGAGGTAGCCCGCGGTCTTGCCCTCGGTCACCAGGTCGGCGAAGGTGTCGTTGTTCGAGCCGAAGATCCGGGCGACCCAGTCCTTGTACTCGGCGTCACCCTTGGCGATCATCCCGGTGATGTGATTGCAGTTGACCTTGCTCGAAGGGTTCCAGCGGTTCTTAGCCATGTCTTCTCTCCATGTCGGGGCTGTTTATAACAACTGCTGAAATATTTCAGCACCTGCGCCCCTTATAGTATTATTATACAAACACGGTAGATCGGCGGAAAGCCAGCTGCGTCTTGGGGCCTTCGGCGCGAAGCGCTAATAGGCCCTGGGCCTGCCATCCGAAGACAGCAGGCCCAGGGCCCCTCGCCGAGGAACCCCTTCACTCAGGCAAGGATTTCGGTGGCGACATCATCGACGTAAACCCAGGCACCCTCGTGGTTGAGGTACTGGGCGCGCCGCTTCACTGCGATGGACGTGCTTCGGAAGTGGTCCAAGCTCCGGAAGAGTCGCTTGTTCTCGAAGGAGAGCACGTTCTCCCAGTACCACCCCACCGTGTAGAAGGTGTCATCGCTGGTCGAGTTGTCACGCGACCTGCGCTCTCCTTCGTAGGCATGCGGCCGATAGTTGATGGGCAGGGAGACGAGCTCGTCGAGATTGATGTGGACGTTCGTGATGTGGAGGAAAGTCGTCGGCATGTGCTCAATGAGCTTCCCACGGACTCCACGGAAGGCGACGAGCCCGGAAGCCTGCACCAACATGTCTTCCACAGCCTTCTTCGCTTCCTTCAGTCCCAAGCCGTGGGCCTCACGCACCTGCTTGATGAACTGGATCTTGTTGAAGACAAGGGTTGGATTGTCCTCGCCCGGCCGGATCGCGCAGGCCGGCTCCGCCATGCCGCCCACCTTCCACTCGGGCATGATACCACTGATCTCCAGATCGCTCCAGGCCTTCTGACGGGCGTCGTTGACGATGCTGAGGATGGTGTCCTTGTTGACGTAGTCGGTCAACTCGTACTTCTGGGACGCCGACGGGCCAGGCTCCTGGCGGAGCGCGGCGGTCGACAACATGTTCCAGCCACCGTAGACAGCGAGGAAGATGATGTACAGGGCGTGGCTGATGCCGGGGCTGTTCAAGAAGAGCGAGATCGTCGCCTTCATCTTCCCACCACTGTTCCAGATGTCAAGGTCATTTGCGATGCTATTCCAGTTCATGTCACTTCCTGTAGTAGGTGGCCAGTTGCCATGACAGCCATCTGCCATGGCATTGATTCAACCGGCCGGGGTTCCTAATATATTATACCATGGCGGTCATGCATCGGAAACATGCCGGTCTGTGCTTCCAAGTATGGAGGAAAGGGAGGGGCTGAGCTGTTCTTCGCCGTAAGGCCGGCCTTACGGCCCAGGCTACCCCAGGCCGCAGGTGCTGAGCCAGCTGGTGAGGCTTCTAGATCTTGCCGTGGAAGTGGCGGGTCAGCATCTCCACATCCTCCCAGGCGTCGTAGCTGTGGTAGCGGATGCTGGCCATGGTCACACCAGCCAGGATGTCCAGGGCGGCGCTCTGCATCATCATGTCGTTCCACCGGTGATCGACCGGCGGCAGGACCTGCTGTTCCAACTCGAGGTCGGACCGGATGCCCTCCTTGATCGACCGCTCGATGACCTCATCACCGGTGAGCACCTTGGGCTTCCGATCGACCGTCCCCGGCTCCGTGGTGTCGCCGATCACCCAGTAGATCCGACCGAACTCGTCGCCGTGGCCGGCCGGGGTATCGTCCAGGACGGTGAACCCACGCTCCAAGGTGAGGTAGTCCTGGCTGACGAGGCGGGTGACCTGTTCCCACTGGTTCCACTCCTCCGGGTGGTCGCGGGTGTCCTCCTCCTGGGAGCAACCGTTCTTGTACTCCACGGTGAACCACCCGCCGCCGTGGGTCACGATCTCCATGTTCTCCGGTCCACCGACCTCGAAGATGTCGTCCATGCCATCCATGTTGATGGCGTCATCCTGGGGCATGTGCTCGTACGGGTAGAAGTCCTCCCAGGTCAAGGCGATCGCCTCATCCAGGGTAGCAGCGCCCGCCTCACGATTCAGGCGCCAGTAGGTCCGCCGATCCGTGGAAGCGTTGAAGATTGTAAGTGCATCGATCATGGGGTTCTCCAGCCGGTCAATTCCGGTACCTAAATTATACCATGGTTGGCCTGCTGCGGAAAGCCTCGTGGCACTGTGACGGCGGGCTCAGCCCGCGCTGTTAGGCCGGCTCAGAGAGGACTATCAGCGTTCGCGCAGCTCACGCTGTAAGGCCCAGCCGGTGGACCGGCCCAGGAGGGGCCGGTCCGTCAGTGGCAGCCGGCTAGGCTACTTGGCGGCCTTCTTGGCCTTGGGCGCCTTGGGGGCCGGCGGGGCGATCAGGGCCGCGTAGTCCAGCTCCAAGGCGCCGTACACCTGGTCGACCTGGTCCTGGGTGCAGGTCCCGGCGGCGACGAGGGAGGCCACCGCGCTGTGCTGGCCGGCGTTGGCGAGGCCGGAGATCATCGTCGCCTGGGCGTTGCCCGCCGCGGCTTCCGAGATCGCGGCCGTGGAGGGGCCGGTGCCGAGCAAGGCGTCCCGGTTGTCCGAGGTGAAGTACCCCCAGTCGAGGCCCTCCTGGACGATCGCCTCGAACTCCTCGGGGGCGGCGGAGAAGGCGCGGGAGACGAAGTCCCGGTACGCGTCGTCGCCCTTCAGGAGCATCCCCGTGAGGTGGTTGCAGTTGACACGCGAGGCAGGATTCCAGCGGTTCTTCTTGGCCATGTCTCATTCTCCAACGGGAGCAGTGATTCACCGTTTTGGTGGCCACCGTCCTTATACCTAAATTATACCAAGTCGGTGGTGCGGCGGAAACCTTAAATCGACTGAGCTGCTCAGTCGCTGTTAGGCCGGCCTAACAGAGAGTCTCCTCCCTGCTAGGCCGACTGTGGTGGTGCTAGTAGCCGATGGCTTCGATGGTGCTCGGGGCGAAGGGTTGGGCCGGCTAGGCCTCCGGCGCGGTCAAGGCGGCGAAGTCCAGGTTGAGCGCCTCGTAGACCTGGTCGACCTGGTCCTGCGAGACGGTCGTGCCGATCATGGAGGCCACCGCGCTGTGCTGCCCGGCGTTGGCCAGCCCGGAGATCATCTGGGCCTGGGCGTTGCCGGCGGCGGCGGCCTGGACGTCCTTCGTCGAGGGGCCCGTACCCAGCAGGGTGTCCACATTCTCATCGGTGAGGTAGCCGTCCTCGTGGCCCTCGCGGATGATGTCCTCGAAGTACTCGGCGTCGGCGTCGGCGGGGACGGAGAAGGCCCGGCCGACCCAGTCCTTGTACTCCGCCGTGCCCTTGGCGAGCATGCCCGTGACGTGGTTGCAGTTGACCTTGGAGGAGGGGTTCCAGCGGTTCTTCTTGGCCATGGTGGCTCCAGTCGGATCGGCAGCCCATCTGTATGATGGCCTCCGTCCTTGTAATTATATTGTACCATTTCAGTGGTGCCGCGGAAAGCCAGCTCAGCCCACGCTGTAAGGCCTAGGCAGCAGGGCTGCGGAAAGCCTAGGCTCCGAAGGTCCGGACCTTCGGCCCTCCGGGTGGAGGAGCCGAGAGGTTGAGGACCGGTGAGACCAGCTCCAGACGGGTGGGCCGGCGGGTGTTGCCCCCGCCGGCCCTGTCAGGCCTAGGCCTCTTCGGCGGCCCGGCTGGCCTCGATGCCGGCGACCAGCTCCGCGCTGACCGTCCCCGCCTGGATCATCGCGTTGACCGCTCCCTGCTGCCCGAGCTCCAGGAGGTTGTCGATCATCGTCGCCTTGGCATCCTCGGCCGCGGCCACCTTGGCCTTGTTCACGTTCTCCTCGGAGGGGAACAGGATGGCCTCAGCATCCGTAGCGAGGTAGCCCTGCTCGATCGCATCCCGGATGATGGTCACGTTCAGGCCGTCAGGACCGTTGGGCTTCTGGGCCCGGTGGGAGAGGCGCTCGACGATGTCGAGGTACTCGTTGCCGCCGCGGCGCAGGATGGTCAGGAGGTGGCTCTGGTTCACCTTCGAGCTGGGGTTCCACTTGGCCATGATAGTATCTCCAGGGGGCCGGCCTTCCAGCTTTATTGCCGGTTGGTCCGTGCCCCTTATGTTATTAATATACCAAGGCGGTGGTGCTGCGGAAAGCTAGACCGTGGTTGGTGGTCGGAGGCCCTGCGGAAAGATAGGCCTATCTTGTGGTCGGAGGCCCTGCGGAAAGATAGACCTATCTTGTGGTCGGAGGCCCTGCGGAAAGATAGGCCCTCGCCGGCACGGCATGCCTTGGTGCTGGCGCCATGGAAAGGCCTGCCCCACACCACCCTCAGGGCCTTTCCATACCAGGTTGGGACCTTCTAGCCGCCCGTCGGCGCAACCCAGCTCGGGCCGGCGAGGGCCTGCGGAAAGGCCTCAGATAGGTTGTTGGAGATTTAGAAAGGCCTCGAAGCCGCGCAACGCCTCTGCACAACTTCTCGAGAATTTGCACCACCAGAACAGCTCTGCCAGGATTGCACCACCAGAACAGCTCTGCCAGGATTGCACCACCAGAACAGCCCTGCCAGCACAAAAATTTCTGGAAAAAATCGTTGCCACGAAACACCATGGCATAGATGGCAGCGTGGACACTATATATGTTATGCTCCCCACAATGCATAACCTGTTGACAGAACTGTCGCCCAGGGGTGACAACAACAAAATTGCGGTCAAGGAAATTATCCGCGACGAGATCCGTCCAGCTGGCACGAAATCCACTGTTAGCATCCAGGACGCACTTCGCACAGCCGATCGGGCCACTGACCACCTGGGTGTTCCCAGGGTTGATAAAATAGTGTTCCAGACCTTACAAAACGTTTTACCACCAGGTGATGTGGGTGAATATGTAGGTGCTGGAGCGCACAGCTCTGTTTTTGAATTTAAACCGGATTTCGGACCGCTTATGGTTGTGAAAATCGGTGACGACGATACCAAACCATACGACGACGTATATGCCATTCGTGGGCAACTCCCTGAACTGCACAGCAGGCACCTCCCAAAGATTTTCGGCGTCTGGGAATTGGCCCTGCAGAATACAACCCTAACAGTAATTTTGATGGAACATCTCAGCAAACTCCCCATCTCCATTCAGAACGCCCTTGACGGATTCTTTGAATATGAAGAATATCATGGTCATGAACCTGACTGGTCAAAATGGATTGCTGATGATGCAAATATTGCAGCATACGTTTACGAGGGAATTTTTCGACTACACAGCATCATTCCAAACCTCTATGCTGTCGTTGCAGATGAGCTCATTCCGCAAATTCGAAAACGCTGGAGATTTTCAGAAACACCTCCAACACAGGCCCAAGCCGAGGCCTTCGCCGGACTCATCGCCAATCTCCTTGTTCAACTACATCCCGAGCATGCGAGTGAGATTAAACGCTTAACGCAGTTCATGTCCCACACCTGGACTTCTGCTGCTGCCACAGCTGTTATGCTTCCTACATCGAAACCAACGGATTCAAGGGAAATGGAAAGGCACTTTGACTATCTCTCCAAAACAGGTCTTCGTACATTTTACGCGACGCTCGAATATATATCAAGTAAGCATAATGTTGATTGGCATGACCTTAAAACAGATAACATCATGATGCGCGCTGGAACAAACGACGTTGTTGTGTCTGACATCGGTGAATTTGTATGACATTTCCCACAATGAAAACCCTGGTTGTTGAAGCTGCAAAGGCAGCTTCAACAAAGGAAATCTTTGTGTCACCAGAACTGGAAATTAACAAGGGTCCAGGATCTGTTGATCTTCGTCTTCTTCGGGGACATCGGCTCGCCCCGGCGCCCCTTGCTGACGTGCTGCCACCCGGGGTTGTAGAGACCCGCCTCGGCGCTGGTTCATTTGGTACTGTCTACCGTTTCAAGCCTGACGATGGACCTATGATGGCATTGAAAATCAGTGAGGATGAGCCGGAGGCCTACGAAGAAATTCAAAAGATTTACGACACAGCGCCGCGGGAACTGATTCGCCACCTCCCGAAAATCTATGGCATTTGGTCTGTCGATACAGAAACTGTTATAACGCTTATGGAAATCCTGTCGCCGCTTCCAAAGAATATTAAGACAGCCATGGTCCGCGGGGATCCTGAAAATAGGATGTCATGGGAAGAATTTGTGCAAAGTGATAAACGTGTTGGCCGGCTTATGCGAATCACCCTCGGCCTGCTTGATACAGAAACACGGCCGGAATTGGTAGAGCGATTGCCTCACGCTGTGGCAGGACTTCGCCGAACATACAACCTCAACGCTCCCCATGATTTTGAGGATGATGCTCAGGCTGCTCGATTGCGTGATGCGATTATTGATTCCGCCAAGGAGGTTGGAATTAGGCCCGGGCCAAGAATGCACAACTCACTTGATGTGTTTGATTATAACCGGGCGATGCTCACTATAACTCCAACATCTCGTGCGCATTGGAAGAACCTGGGTGATGAAGGTGACGATAAACTTGAATCTCTCGGTATCCTGCCATTTTACGAAGCGCTGAGAGAGATTCATGAAAGATATGGCATAAGCTGGCAGGACTTGCATGATGATAATGTAATGGTTCGTAAATCTGACGGGCACCTTGTTGTTGCTGACATCGGTAACTTCTACAAATATGATTGATCTGCTTCCTACAATGGTTCAATTGCTTGAACAACAAGGTGCCCGAACAGGTCATGTGCAAAATCTTGCATATAAAGAAATCTATGTTGATCCGACCCTTGCAGAACCCGGGCATGTTGATGGTATTCCGCGCGATAGCATTTTCACTGCTGACGTAAGGTCTGCTCTGGAGCAACTTTTGCCTGCAGGAACAATCAAGGATGTACTTGGACAGGGGTCCTATGGTGTTGTTTGGGACTTCGTTCCCGATCATGGGCCGAGGATGGCGTTGAAAATCAGTGAGGATGAGCCGGATGCTTACAAACTTGTGGCCCGTGCAAAGGGCACGTCGAAGCCTGGAACTGCCCGCCACCTCCCGAAAATCTATGCTGCGTGGCTTATTCCTGAATCAGGTCGACCTTCTGCAGCGTGGCTTATTCCTGACTCAGGTCTTGTCATTACCCTTATGGAATATCTTGAACCTCTCCCGATCAAAATGGAGAAATTACTGCGTAAAGCGATTATAACCGGCAAACTACCAGATTATAGCCTTACGTCAAATGTTGACGCTGCAACTGCAGAGTTCATAGGTGTGGCGACGTTCTATCATGCCATGGAAGATTTAATCGATTTTCAGAATATCGAACCTGACGATCTGCACCACGGCAATATAATGGTGCGCCCGACTGACAAATCGCTTGTTGTCTCAGATATTGGACTTTTCCGCTAATGTTTCCAACAATAACACAGCTCCTCGCACTTGAAAATTACAATCGCGTAATTGAAAATATCTATGATCAGGAAGATGATGATGTTGACAGTATATCAGTAACTGTTGTTAAGGAATATTCAGGCCTTGTTGCAGAAAAGGAAGACTGGCCTGAGACGCCGCCTACATCACACGGTCCAATCAATGCAGAGGAACTTCCAGCTACAGTGCCTGTAGGCGGAAGGAGGCGGCGGAGGGGTGGAAGCCTGGATACAAAGCATGGTCAGGAACCGACTGCAGTCGCCATCTACGTCGATCCGGATCTTGAAACGCCGTCAAAGAAAAACCCTGCTAATCTTTCAAACGATTTCTTGAAGCGTGCGTCATCTACATATTTTAGTCAAGAAAAGGGCGAAGCTTTTTCAGGGCACATGCAAAAGATTCTTCCGCCCGGTGATGTCGGCGCCTTTCTTGGCATCGGTGCATTTGGCACAGTCTTTGAATTTATGCCTGACAACGGCCAGGCCATGGCATTAAAAATTCCCACATCGAACCGTGCTGACAACATCGAACCGTATAAGACCATTGCTAACCTGTATGAACAATTGCCACCAGATGTCGCTAAACACTTTCCGAAGATTTATGGCGTCTGGCTTATCAGGCGAACTGGAAAAGAATTTCCCATTGTTCTAATGGAGAAGCTTGATGAACTTCCAGGTGCTGTCAAGGCTGGTGAATATTTGAAACGCATTGAAAAGCCATGGGAAATTCCAAAAGCCCCAAAGGGGCCAAAGAATCCGCATGGCGAAGCAAAAGAAGATCTATTATGGATTGCAATGAAAGATGATGATAAGGTTGCAATCATCCTTAAGGCGCTTTACAAATCATTAAATCTTAGTGACAAGGTCGCCGAGACTTTCGCGCAGCATATGCGGAAATTTGCTGATCTGTCGCAAAATGAACAGGGTATACCTAAATTTAAAAAGTGGCTGGACGCCTCTGTTAAGATTGGCGTCCGAACTGGGATTGTGCCAAAGGGTTACGACAAGCATCAAACTTGGAAGGCACATGGCATTGCTGATAAGGCTGGCGCGTATTTTGCTAGAGACTTTAAAGGAAGTAAAGATCCAGAAACGCAGGATGCAATCTTGAAAATGCAGAAAAAAACTGCGGAGAAGTCAGGACTCTCAGGTCTTGTGAATGCACTTCACTACATGTACGAAAAACATGGAATGCGCTTCGTTGATTTGCATAGAGGTAATGTTCTTATTCGCCCGACAGACAGAGCAATTGTCGCAGCTGACCTTGGCCTGTTTCGCTTTCACTAATCAGCGTCTGGGCAACCTGCCTCAATCCAATTCCATACCGCCGCGTCCAGCGGAGCTCCGCAGTCAGGCATAATATCATAAACTTCTTGTAAATCACCCGTACTGGCAATTTCTTTTAAAATGGCCAGCAATTGCTCCGTTTCAGGACTCACTGCTTTTCCCAACTGGCACTTGCCAATTCGCTGATTTTGATCTTGTCAAACGCCGCATTAATTCGCCCCTCTTCGCCGATCTGCCCTGCTTGCCCGTGACAACGAATGTGATACAATGCTTCTTCAATTGCATTCTCAATATCCTCTGTGTGTGTAAATGATGAAAACGCGAAGCGAAATTCAATAATACGAGTAAACTCAGCACTTTCTTGCTTTCTCAAAATTGTATATGTCATCTCTATTCCTTAAGTGCCAATCTTTATTTTACATGAAGGTTCACCAGAAATTTCATCTGGACTCATCTCAAAGATACCAGAGGCCTCCAGATCGTCATAATTCACCCATTCGAAGTAATTTAACTTACATTTTGGGCAATTTTGCGGCGAAAAGCCCTGTTGGACAACGGCAGACCACTCATAACTACAATGCGAGCATTTATAGATTGCTACAGGTTGCATATTGGCCTAGGCTGCTAGGAAGGCTGCTATGAAACAACCTCCAAAGAATGTTAAAATCCAAAGAACAATCATACTCCAGCAAAAGAGTGTTGTCCAGCGAATTTTCATGTTATATTACTGCCGCAAAGCGGGCAAGCATACTCACCATCATCTGTTAAGGCTTGGTAACCTTCATCATTCCAGTCACAGCTAACGCAATATGCCCAGTGACTGTGGCGCTCTCTATCTGCAGATTTTTGTAGATACTCAAGTTCTAACTCTTCAACAGATTTTGGTGAATCGCGATCACCAATTGGTTCACCCGCCTCATCCACAAAATAGAAGTGACCCGGTGTACCAGTCATCATCGGCTGGACCGCAGAGATAATCTCAGCAGCGGTCAACAGTGGTGGAAATCGTGCTTTGAGTATTGGAAGCGCAACAACTTCACCAGTTTCTTCCTCAGTTTCTCCACGAAGGTAGAGGATAAAAACTATAAAGCCCACCAAGCAGGCAAACAGTGTGATCAATTGGATTAATGGTGTTCCCATATTTAATTGTAATACTTTCTTAATTGCTCAGAAATTTAAAAGTATTACGGGTCAGTCCACTTTTTGTATTCAACCATGATTGCATCCCACCCTCGCTCTGGAATATCAACTGTGTCAGTTGGGCGGCGACGAGCCATCAAGTCAATAAGGCTTTTTGCTTGCAGCGCATGGCTGTCATTTGGAAGCAAATTTTCATCCAGAATGAATTTACTTACAAGAACAATTCCATCACCATTATCAAAGATTGGAATTTTTTCTGTGAGACCGATCACCTTGCGGGCTTCTCGAATTGGAATGCGTGTTGTTTTTGTTTCAATATCTTGCATGATACAAAGCCTTTCTAATTAGCGAAAATGTTTAACGAAATTACTAGCTGGTTGTCTCTTTATTAATGATTTTAAACATTCAAATTCTGCCAAGTGTTTCTGCTTCTAGATGGCAGGAAGTGATATATTTTACTTAAGGTTAAGTTGCTTAAGCAGATCTGAAAACATTGGCCGCCCTGCATTCCCAGATCTCCGAATTTCATCAACCTCATTGTGAACAGCTGACGCCAGCTCATCAACAAGAATGTCAAGCCCGGCCGGATAAATTTGGCGATAAGTCTCAAGAAGACCCTTCCCAGGAACTGCAGTTCGAAGAATAATACCACCTTCCATAATGAACTCACCCCTGTCAGTAACATCGGCTGGGAGGCCGAGATTACGCAGCTGTTGTACAATGTGTTGCATGGTGTCCATTACGCCTTAAGTAGATCAGTCCGCGTTCGAATATGCTTGAAGATACGTGAAATATTAAGTGCGTCAGAGTCTGCGCGGTGGGGGACACCCTCCAGGGTCATGTTTAGCTTTGCAAGTGCTTTTGCCATTCCCCACCCCTTCGTTTTCCCGTCTGGCCTGAAGACATTTCTTTCCCATTCTCCAAATTCAACTTTCACGTTGAAGTGGGCGGGGAATAAATATTCAACCTTCTTAAATTGGCAATCACGCTCAAACATCCTACGGTCATAATCTCCCCAAGAGCCCCACAGCCAGCTTCCTTCTTTCTCGTCAACCCAGCCATAAAACATCGACATTGCCACAGAGAATTCTGGTGCATTGTCTACGTCAGTCTGCTCGATGGTCGTCAGCTCATTACAGAACTCACTTAAAATCGGGTTAACAACGGGTTTTACAAATGTCTGAAATTTATCGACAACATCGAGCGTTTTTGAATCAATACAGGTGGCGCCAATCTCAATAATCTCCGACCTCCTTGGCTTTCCGCCTCTCCAGCATGTTGCCTCAAGATCAATCAAGATATAAAAGTCAGGTGTCATTTCCGATCCTTTCAATGGTAAATGGTAGATCGCTTTCGTTTAAAAGCTTTTCAAATTCAGCTGCGTAAAGATTTCTTGTCAGTCTTTCACCAAGAGTTTCGCCTTTGCTGGGTTTACCAAAGGTAACGCTAACAGCATTTCCTTTTCGAAATTCTCGAAGAACTGGCCGAGGATCTGGACCGGCAAACATTGTCAAATCCATGTCTTTAATAAGCTCTGTACACGTTTTACACTCGGTCAAGCTTGGTTTTGGCAGTATTTCACTGCACCATTCACATTTGGCGGCCTCTTGCATACTTTTTTCACTACCTATTGTATGAATGAAGTTCTGGGAACAGTTCGAGATTATGGTGGGAAACAGTATGTTTCGCCACCCTCAACTGAGGAAGAATGGCTGCAATTTCACGGCGAAGAGGCATTTGATGAATCAAAGAGTCCTGAAGAGAGGATTCGGGCCAAAATCCGCCGAAGAATGCACAAAATGTCTACGATTCATCCTGCAAAAGGTCGCGCACTTCCCCAAAGTTTTCAGTAGATCCTACAGGGTCACCTGCAAAAATAAACTGCATAAACTTCTTCGGATCCTCAGTAATATTTACAAAATATTTTGGGCAGTCAACTACATCTTGTGCTGCAAAGGTCTTCATAAGCCTTTCGGTTACAATGCCGATTACATCGTCTCTACTGACATTTATAATCTTTTTGATTTCATTTTCTGCGTCATGCTGCGCGAGTTCGTTGATCAGACCTTCAGTCATTTTAAAGACTCCTATGAGTTAATAGATTCATATTGATATTGTAATACAAATTGAAAGTGTTGGAACTATAAAGTGAGTAGATGTAATACCAATTCAGATTTAGTATTTAAGGATAATGAATCAACAGATAATTGAAGTGCTTTACTTTACTTTTTATATTGTTGCATTACTGACAGGAATATGGAAACAAACTTTGATGAAAATAAAGTCTTGTTACACATCTGGCTGCTTGTTATACAATGGAATTATAGAAGGACATACGATTTATGGCTACAGTTGAAAAGACACAGATTGAAATGGAACTTGAGAATGTAATCCTCTCTGCAATGATGGCGCGGATTGATCCAAAATTTGAATATACTGCTGACGAAATTGTAAAACAGCACTCAGATGAAAATCTCATGGATGCGTTTCAAACTGCAGTTGAATTTGTTATAGAAGCCACAAGAGCCATTAAGGCTGAGAATGTTATTGGAATTATTTACGACCGCGTTCAAGATAATCTTTTACTAGCTGAGCAACGCGACAATCGGAGTCGCATCATCTTACCAGGTCAGTGAACCGCCACAACATTTCTGACGGCGAAACATTTGTCATTGATAACGTTTCATATCACGACATCATTAAATCACCTAGAAAGTCATCAAACCGCGGTTTTGCAATCTATGTAACTTTGAAGCTTGTTGAGTATGACTTTGCTCTTAAAGCTTATAAGGTTGAAGTTATTGGGCATTGCGGAGTTTATGATAGCCCAAATAAAGAGTTACTACATCGCGGAGATGAACTGTGGCTTAAAGCAAATGTTGTCAACAGCGAATATAAGCGCTGGTCAAACAACAGAGAAGAATTATGGAGAAGAGCAGGAAATGCCGGAAAACCAAACAGTCCTAACAGCAGGCGCAAAGCGCGCGAGTCAGTGTCCAAATTGTGGAGCGCCGATCTACGAGACACGAAGCTTGCCACAGAAGAAGGATGACAATTCAGAAATTGTTACTGTAAATCATACTTGCAGTTGTGCAAGGCAAGGTAGGGTAGAGACAAAGAATGGCCGCACTGGACCACTTCTACTCGGTTAGTTATTATTGTTCTGAATCATGCGCTTAAGGTCTTCAACTAACGTAGTTAGGTGAGCGATATTTGCGCTGACGGTAGCAAGATCTTCTTTTTTAACACTGACACTAGCCAGCGCGCTGTGTTTGATTTCAATCGCTTGCATTCGAAGTTCGTTTTTCGCTTCTGATTCTTTCACACGCTTTTCAATGGCGTCATCTAGATCTGTGTCAAAAGACATCTTGAGCTTGTAATAAACAGTGATGCCCGTGCCTATTGCACTAACAATTGCAAATACTCCTGCTCCGATGCTGATTGTAATTGGTTCCATTGCTAGCTCCTGTGACTTTTCTTATTCATTTAAACGAACTGCGTGGTATAATAATCTTACAAATTAAACCTCAAGGTAAGTATGTCTTTTAATGATCTAACGATTAGTTTTTCGGAATTCCGTGTGCACAGTGAATGTCCAAAGCGTCACAAGCTCGGTTACATTCTCGGCTTGAATGATGCCGAAGGAACTTCCCATAATACAAAGTGGGAATGGGCAGCTCCATTTGGAACTGGAGCGCACGAAGGAGTGCAGGCTATCCTTGCAGGAGGTGCACTTTCTGAGAGTGTTGATCTCTTTCGGGAAACGTTTATTACTGAATCGCGCAAGCAATGCGTTAATCCGTACGGCCAAAATCCAAATAGAAAACTTCTGGGAGCTGGAAAAGAAATTGTAGCGACATCACTCGAAGGGTTCAACAGGTATTTTGGTGAAGGAAAGTGGAAGTTTGTGCAGAACGAATATCCACTGATGGTTCCACTGCAGGGTCACCTTAAGGGTGACCAGTTTGATGACTTCAAATTTAAGGGATTCATCGATACGATTGTTGAAATGACTGAGGATCATGTTACCCCAGACGGTGAATTATTGACAGCAGGAATGACAATAATCCTTGATCAGAAGACATGCGGTTGGGGTTGGCAGTCCAAAAAGAAAAACGATTACTGGATGCAAGCCCAGTTAATGCTGTACAGATATTTCTATTCAGTTGCCGCAGGAATTCCATTCGAGAATATCAGGACATTCTTTATGCTGCTTAAGCGTGAGCCAGGGAAGCAACATCCTATTGAAATTTTTCAAGCAAAATTCACAAAACGGAAGGTTGACAATCTTCTTATCAAACTAGAAAAAGCTCTGCAAGCAATGCGTCGAGGTTTTGCCCCTCCGCTTGGAAAAACAAAATTTGGGCAAGATGCGTGCTTCTTCTGCCCATTTAAGCAAACAAAGTTTTGTAAGTGATGTTACAAAGTTCTGGCAGCATTGTACAATTAATCATGACAACAACACCACAAATGGTTCCTGTTGAAAGTTTTGCCAGCATTGTTGATTTAGATATGATGAGTGATCTTTCACCGTCACTTGTAGCCATGCATGACGCTTTGAATGACATGTCTGACCAATTGGTCTTTATGTCAACCTCTGATCCTAAAACTGCAATCTTTTATGTGAGCAGCAAGAAGATCAAGGCAGCGTATCCAAATAAACCATTGCAAGTCGCAACGAATGCTGCTGTCATTAGAGAGCTTGATTCTGTTCACGGGTTTGATACTCGCTTTGAGTGGGGCATTGAGCTTGCAAATACACTTGGAATGCTTGAAGAAAAAGAACTGCTTGAAGAAATGCTGGTAGATGAGTATGACAGAACAGCCTAAGACACGATTGCTTTTAATTAGCGATCATATTGAATCACCCTCAGGTGTTGGAACGCAAGCAAAATTACTTGCAGAGGGTCTAGTAAAAACAGGACGCTATAGTGTTTTGAATCTCGGAGGCGCGAAGGCTCATCGAGATTATACACCGACCCAGAGTCCAGAGTTTGGGACTGATCTGATTGTGCATCCCGTAAATAATTACGGCGACCCCAATGTAATCAGAACAATGCTCATGAACTTCAGGCCTGATGCTGTTTTGTTCATCACAGATCCACGTTTCTACGTATGGCTTTGGGAGATGGAAAATGAAGTACGAGCAGTGGCACCACTCCTTTATTGGCACGTCTGGGATAACAACCCGGCTCCCGAATTCAACAAGCCTTTTTACGAGTCAACAGACTTCATCGGGTGTATCTCCAAGCTTACACACTCCGTCGTCGAAGAGCTTGGATTTGCTGAGCGCGCAGAGTACATGCCGCATGCAGTACCCAGTGATCTCTTCAAGCGACTCCCTGATGAACGTAGAAGTGAGCTCAGGGCTCAAATTCTTGGACCAAATAAGGATAAATTCACAATCTTCTGGATGAACCGCAATGCCCGCCGCAAGAAAGCGTCTGACTTGCTTTTCGGATTTCGTGAATTTATTGACACTGTCGATGGTGTGCAGGGAAAGGTTCAACTCTTCTTGCATACAAATCCTCTTGACCAAGAGGGACCAAATCTTATTAACGTCGTAGAGCGCTTGGGATTGCAGGATGATGTTATTCTTTCATCAAATTTTGTGTCCCGCGAGCAGATAAACGATCTCATTAACGCCACTGACGTGACATTCAACATTTCAAATGCCGAAGGCTTTGGCCTGTCTGTACTGGAAAGCCTGATGGCGGGTAATCCTGTTGTTGCAACAATGACAGGCGGAATGACAGAGCAGTTAGCTGATAAGGAGACTGGAAAACTGAATGGTCTTCTTTTACGGCCTGCCGCAGTTTCTTGCGTTGGCACGCAGCCTGTTCCATATGTCTTTGAAGATAATGTATCGCATGAGCAAATTTGTGATGCCATGGAATACATGTACAATATGTGGAATGATGGTCCAGAAGAATTTAAAGCAATGGGCATTGAGGCTGCTGCCTCTGCCCGCCGTCGCTTTGATATTGATACAATGATTAGCAAGTGGGATGCAGCAATTCAACGAACTGTTGTTACACATGGTGAGCGCACTACACAGCTTGAGGTTTTTGAGGTATGACACGACTGCATTTTCGCGGACCAGTTTTAACAGCAAGCGGCTACGGCGTTCACGCCCGCCAGATTCTTGATGCGTTGATGGAAGCAGGCCAGTATGACATATATGCTGACCAAATTCCGTGGGGACAATGCAGTTGGCTGCCCGTCACTGATCATGCCTTTAGCAGATATGCAAATGCATGCGGGAAGATGGAGAATCTTAAATCACAGGTAGCAGAAGACCAGTTTAACGCTGTGTTTGATGTGTCTGTGCAGGTGACGATTCCAAATGAATTTGCCCGTCGGGCAAAATTCAATATCGGTGTAACTGCAGGAATCGAGACTGATAGAATTGCGCCTGAGTGGATTCCACAGTGTAATCTAATGGACCTGATTGTTGTTCCGTCAGAACATTCCAAGAATGTCATGGAGCAGACTAGGTATGAGGTTTACGATCATAAAGCTGGTAAAGAGCATGAGATTCAAATTACAACACCAATTGTAATTGTAGAAGAATCTGTTAAGATTGATACTTTTTTCCCTGGTGCCCAAGCAGAATCTATTACAGATGAACTGTTTTCAACAGATTTTAATTTTCTTGTTGTTGGCCAGTGGGGTGTAAACGTTAATTTTGGGCAGGATAGAAAGAATATCACCAACACAATTAAAGCTTTCTATGAAGAGTTTCATAATGACGAAGATGTTGGTTTAGTTCTTAAGATTGCGGCAATTCGAAATAGTATTCCAGATCGCTTTATTGTGCAAGCACGATTAGCAGAACTTAAAGAACTTCTGGTAAAAGAGATTACTCAGCAAGTTGGCCATGAGCCAAAGTGTAAGCTCTATCTTGTTTCTGGTTTTGCAACAGATAAAGAGCTTGCTGCACTTTACAACCATCCCAAGATTAAAGCATTTGTTTCACTAACGCACGGTGAAGGATATGGTTTGCCGATTATTGAAGCTGCTGCATGCGGACTTCCTGTAATTGCGACTAACTGGTCAGGACACCTTACATTTCTTGGTGAAGCAAAGCGTCGTTGGTTACCAGTTCCTGTTACACCTGTGCCAGTTCCTGCATCATTCGTTTGGCAAGGCGTTATCCCTGAGGGTGTAATGTGGGCAGAGCCGTCATTGGACGATGCCAAGATTATCATGCGTCGCTTCTATAGCAAAGCTTCAACACCCACCGCATGGGCAAAAAAGCTCAGTAAGGAAATTGCAGAAAATTATAATCCAGGGGTACTGGGCAGAAAATTTGTTGACTTAGTGCAGGCATCTGCGCATGAGTTTTTCCAGAAAAACAGTGTTGAATATTGGGTAGCAAATAACATACTTCCAGGTGACAAACATAAGATTCTTTATACCATGCCGCAATCTGCTGGTGACATCTTCTTATCAACTGGTGTGATTGATAATCTCATAAGTGATACTGGCCTAGCTGCAGATGCTGTTGAAGCCTATATCGCCACAAAACCAGTTTTCAAGGGTGTAGTTAAGGATCTTGGGTATAACTGGATTGAATTCCAGCCGTGGATGCATACACCAGACCTGACAAATAAGATTTGGGACGAAGTGTACACACCAGACCTGTTTGTCCAGTATCAGGGCTCAAATTGGGTCAACCGCAGAAACAAGCGGCATCTGGCTGAAGAGTTTGCAGCGCACTGCGGTCTCGAGCCTGGCCCTCTTCTTCCCAGGATTGTGACTGATCCCCTGGAAGGTTTTAGCAATGCTTCGCCATATGTAGTGATTCATCCAGGCTATAAGAAGGGTCATGCACGCCACTATGCTTATTGGCAAGATGTCATTGATAATCTTAGATCAAATGGTGTCAGGGTTGTTCAAATTGGTGGCCCTGACGATCCAGAGTATCGCAGTGTGGAAGACCTACGCGGAAAAACAACATTTACAGAAGCTGCCGGAATCATTGGTGATGCAACAGCATTTGTAGGAATTGATTCATTCCCGATGCACGTCGCAAATCACCTTGATGTGCCTGGCGTTGCGCTTTTTGGATCATCAAACCCTGAGTGTACTGGCAAATTGATCCATACAGAATATGGTTCTGACAGGCTTACTATTATTGAAGCAGTTGACCGAAAGGGTTGCGCAGCACCCTGCTACAAGGACCAGTGTGTTGTTGATAAAGACAATCCTTGTATTAACAACATTGCAGCTGCTACTGTGTATAACAATGTGATGGATATCTGGGAACCCGCAGTTAGTTTGGATGTGCAGCCCGATGACAGAGTACTGGCCGTTTTAAGAAAACCGTTTGAAGAGCAGTTTCCGTCCATTTCAGGCTATACAACAACATTTAATGCCCTGAAGTACCCTTTTGAACAGTCAATTACATCAATGCTGGGCTTCTGTGATGAAGTTGTTGTAGTAGATGGCATTTCTACCGATGGAACATGGGAAAAACTGCAAGAAGCGTTCGGAAATGATGATAGAGTACAACTTTATCAAAAGGAGTGGGACTTCAACGAGCCAGGCATTGATGGCCAACAGAAGGCATTTGCACGTGCTTTATGCACAGGAGACTACCTCTGGCAAATGGATGGTGACGAAATTGTGCACGAAAATGACTATCTTAAGATTAAGAAGCTAACAAAGACGTTTTCTTCTGATTTTGGTGTCCTTGCGTTGCCTGTTGTTGAACTTTGGGGCGACACTAAGCACCTCCGTGGAGATAGGCACCTATGGAAGTGGCGCCTTTCCAAGAACGATCCATTAATTACACACGGAATTAACGCTGGAGCACGTCGGCAGGCTCCTGATGGCAGAATTTATGCTGCAACAGGCATGAGTGATGGATGTGAGTATGTTAATTCGTATACTTATCAATCAACACCGACACAAAATTTCTGGACAGCTGATATTGAACGCTTGCGCCTGACAGATCCAATTGCATATGAGAGTGTTGTGCAGCGAATCATCGAAGATATGCCATGCGTGTGGCATTATTCATGGGCTGACATCCCTGCGAAAGTTAAGCAATTTCGTGATATGTGGGATAAGCAATGGTCATGCCTCTATCTTGAGCAAGAGCAAGGCAAGAAGCGATTTTTCAAGGATAAGGACTGGAATGACGTAACTGATGAAGAGATTGCAGAGCTTGCAAATACAATCTTCCGGGTTGGTCATGAGTTCGCTGGGATTGGTGAAGAAGTGGTTTATCCAAAGTATGATTTAGAGCGTATGGGCTTCAAGCAGCCTGAAATCATGACTGGCACAAAGTATTCGAGGCTTTCTCGATGAGCGTTAATTATAAGCATAGGACTATTTTTGTAGCTGTTCCAAAAACAGCATCACAATCAATACGCACAATTCTTGGTGATGAGAAAAATCCCCACAAAGATCTAAAACAATATCAAAGTGAAATAACTGCTGAAGAATTTTCAAGCTTTTATAAATTTGGCTTTGTTAGGAATCCGTTTGATCGCGCTGTATCATTGTACGCTAATCGAAAAGGCCTGCACAAGAAAAATACATTTCATGATTTTGTGCATGCATTTAAACACACCACCACCTTTCAGGTTCATCCAACAGAGAAGCAACATCAGCTAGATTTCTTTCGCGACAACAGTGGAGAAATAGCAGCAGATTTTATTGGGAGGTTTGAAAACCTTACAGCTGATTGGGCCATTGCTGGTGAAGCGATTGGTATAACAACTTTGTTGCCACACAAAAATAATAATAAAGTCGCGAGTAAAAGGCTTCCACATTATAGCCTCTACTATGATAGTGATGATTTAATAAGAATTATCTATGACCGCTTTGCAGAAGATTTTGAATATTTTGGTTATAAATTTGAGGATCATAGATGAAGATTAAGTTAACAGGGTTTGCAGGCCCTTGGGGGCAGGTACCAACATTGGCTACTGAGCTGCATAAACGCGGAATGCTTGCTACAGATAGTAGTGAAGCCGATTGGGTATACTGCCATGATCCCCAAGCATTGCTTGATGTGAAGTACAATACTGCAATTTTGCAAGGAAAGACAAAGGTTGTAGCTAAAGTGCTCGATATGAATTGGGCTGCAGAGGCTGAAGACGCAAGAGCTAAGGAGCATATGTGGCGCCTCGATCTTGCTGATTGCGTTCTTGTTAATACTGAATTTGTGGGTAAGCAGATTCGTGAGTTGGGCTATGAAGGAGCATATCACGTAGTGGGTGACCCAGTCAACGTGAACCTCACGGTTGCTTCTGCAATCGCTGGAAAGATTCCACGTGGCACAGCTGACTTTTTTTCCTATGGTCGTCTTGAAGATGAAGCAAAGAGGTTTCGACTAGCTGAGGAAACTGTAAGAACGCTGAATACTATCTATGATAAGAGCTTTACATATATGGTCGCAGGCCCAGCAATTAAGCCAGGAAAGTACGGCTGCGCCCGCGGCCTAGGCTTTTTGAATAGCATGTCACTGACGAACATACTCTGTGCGTCCAAGTGCGTGCTCGCCCCTTCAGTGCGCGAGGGTCTAGGCCTTATCCCGATTGAAGCTGTTTTGTGTGGAGCAGTTCCTGTTGTAGCTGCTACATCCGTGATGCAAGAAGTGTGGGGTGATACTATTCCAATGTTTGAGCCAGATAATATCGAAGATTTTGTTAGCGTAGTTGAAGCCCTTATACAGAGTCATTTTGAGTGGGATCTTGGGCCTGCAAGCAAGATTGCGGCTACTTATACACCAGAACGTGTTGTCAACAGAATTGTTGCAGCACTTGAAAACTAGGAGACACAAAGATGAGTAAACGTTCACGAGCACGAATTAAGCGTTCACAGCGTGAGAGGCAAGCAGGTTGGGTTCTTCCAACGCCTGAGCCTGTTGAAGCCAAGCCTGAGCCTGTTGAAGCTAAGCCTGAGCCTGTTGAAGCTAAGCCTGTAGATTTAGCACCAGCACCAGCCTTACCTTCACTTGCTGAGAAGCGCCTACCTTCAAAGCGCAAGCCGAGTAGCAGGAAGCGCAAGCCGAAGACAGCAGACAAAGAAGCGGAGTAGAGCTTGCTCTATGTAGCAACAACCGCCGGCGTCCTCCAGGTAAATGATGAAGGAACGCGGGCGGAGCTCTATTTCCATGACAGCAATTGCAGCAACTGGTTTGGTCTGATCACAGACGACTCCGGTGTTGTAGCTGCGACAGGTCGTGATGAGGGTGCCACAGGCGTGCGGATCTACTCCAGCGACGACCCTGCGGTGTTCATCCGGATTCCCAATGTGCTGGACTGCCACCAAATCGCCTTCAGGCAAGCCAACCAGATGTTCCTCACGAGCACGAAGGACAACTCCATCGTAGTGGCGGAAGTGGAAAGAGAGTGGCGGATCAACATTGGCCAGCGCCGAGCTGACATCAACCACATCAACGCCCTGGCGGCGACTGAGCATGGCCTCATGGTCGGCCTCAACAACCGCGGGCAGACAAGTCAGATTGGGCTCATCCCCTGGAGCTGGATTGACGAAGCCTCGCATGGTGACGTCATCCAGATCAGCGAGATGCATCCAGTCAGCCAGGGTGGAACGCACACCCACGACATCGAAGTCCTCCACGATGGCACCATCGCCTACTGCTCGTCTCACGACAGCGAGGTCTGGCTCGTCGGCGGCCATGAGCCACTCGTCAAGCTGTCTGGCTTCATTCGTGGCATTGCCCAGCTCCCCAATGGGAACCTCTGGGTTGGTGAAAGTTTCCGCGCTTCACGAGGCGAGAGGCATGGTGAGGTTCCATCTCACCTACATTTGGTTACAATGAATGGTGAGGTCTTGAAGACAATTGAGCTCCCCAAGACTGGCCAGATCAATGACATTCTCTGGGTAGAAGATGGATAATGCAGAAGTAATCGCTTACGAAATATTGTGCCGCAACATGAGGGCAGTTTACGCAGAATTCAAGAGCGGCCAGACAATGGTCATGGACGCCCCAGACATGCAGGCCAAATTTGTCATGAGTGTCGCTGAAGAGTTTGATGAGTTTGGCTTGTCAAACACTCTGCTGGCGACAATGATGTTTACTGCTGGGCAGGAGTGGGACGCAATGCGAAGGGCCGCAGAAAATGGCTAGAATCCACGTTCTCATGACAGTGTACAACGAGGCGGAGTTCATTCCTGCCTCCCTTCCAGCAATGATCGAGTCGCCCCACGTCGCCTCCATCACGATCGTGGAAGGTGCGTACCAGGAGTTCATCCGCATTGGACGCTCCGCTCGCTCCACTGATGGCACCGTTGGTCTCATCATGAGCATTGTCGATGCTGCTGAGGCACACGACAAGGTGGCCATGCTGCAGACCAACCAGGAGTCTGACACACACCAGCGAAACGCGGGCCTGAACTACATTCGTGACAACCTCTGCAACTTCGGTGATGGCGTTGAGGACTATCTCTTCATCGTTGATGGCGATGAGGTGTGGGAGGATGACCAGCTGGCCATTGCTGCTAAGGTCCTGACAAGGAATCTGGACGTGACTCCTGTCGACTGCGTGCACGTCAAGTCCAGGACGTTCGTGAACGACTTCGACACGTACACGTGGCATGAATTTCCTCGCTTCTTCAGGATGACGCCTGGTTGCCGCTTCGTAAACGACAACTACATGGATTGGGAGTACGCTGGATGGTTCTCGGGCAACGCGCAGCACCTCAAGCTGCCGATTTCCTACTTCCACTACTCATTTATGCGGCCTCCAGAGCGTATCCAGTCCAAGATCGATTGGTGGAATACACGGTTCGGAGACCGGGAATTCACCTACGATTGGGCTGTAGAGGACGGAAAAGCCACCACTACGGGCGATTATGGCATCTACGAGTTCACTGGACAGCATCCAGTGCACACCAGAAGGGCTTTTTCCCTTGGCAACTGAAGAACCTATCCCAGGCTGGAACAACATGCAGGCGCTCTTCAAGGAGCGAGGCGGGGGAGTATTTCTACTCGCCGAGGATGGCGAGACCCTAGTCGTGTTGCCATTCGTCAATGGAAAGATCACCGAGAAGCAGATTCGTGATGCCGCCCCAATGTGTGGCTACGACGCTGATGAGCTGCTGGCGGAGATGGACGCCAACCGCCCATGACGGTTGACGAAGTTAGAGCGTTCTTCGCGGATTACCCTGGCATCGAGGTGGTTGAGGTAGAGACACCGCAGTTTCTTGATGGTGAGGTATCACGCCATCTCACGTCAGAGTACGCCTGGCCCGGAGATGAGAGGGCTTTTGCCGGCCTCCGGGGGAAGCTCTTCTGCAAGAGCACGTCAAACTTTGACATGTACGAGAAGGGTGATCGATTGGTCCCCGTCATGCGCTTCTGCTTTGTGCCAGAATAGAGAGTGTTGAGATGAATGAGCGAATCATGGTATCCGGAGGCTTCGACCCAATTCACATCGGGCATGTGAGGATGATCCTGCAGGCGAACCGGATGGGCCCGGTGATTGTCGCCCTCAATTCAGACGCATGGCTGCTCCGCAAGAAGGGCTTCGTTTTCATGCCGTTTGAAGAGCGCAAGGAGATTCTGATGGCCATCCGCGGCGTCTCACAGGTGGTTGCCTTTGACGACTCTGATGACACTGCCTGTGACGCAATCAAGCGGTTCAAGCCTGACTACTTCGCCAATGGTGGAGATCGTGTCAGCGACAACACGCCTGAGGTCAACCTCTGTAACGACATGAATGTGGGTCTCCTCTGGAATGTCGGTCGCGGTGGCAAGGTCCAGTCGTCCAGCGCTCTGGCTGCAGCCGCAAAATAGGTTCCACGCCCTTAACTGCGTGATACAATGTACATATTGGAGGCAGGATGACCAACATTCTTGCAGAGTATGACAAGTTTTTCATGGATAAGCGCTTAGGCCGTAGATTTGCTACGTTTCGTAAGGCCATTGCTGCTATGTTAGAAGAGCGAGATACTGGTCATATCATCATCGAGACAGGAACCGTGCGCCAGTATGATAATTGGACGTGGGACGGGCAGTCTACACGTGTTTGGGAGTGGTTCGTGGCCCAAACGGGCGGCCAGGTGATCACAATTGACATCGATCCGGCAGCTACTGAGCTTGCCCGAAAGGTGTGCGATTCCAAATACGTAACCGCAATTACTGCGGATTCCGTGGCAGAACTGCACAGAATCGCGGCCCAGGGCACACTTCCTGACCTCGTATACCTCGATTCCTACGATTACAACCCCCTGGAGGGCCAAGCCGCTGCGATTCACCACCTCAAGGAGCTGACAGCCATCTGGCCCGTCGTAACTGGCCGCTTCCCTCGTGCTGTCATCGTCATGGTTGACGACTACCACCGCGAGGGAGCAAGCAAGCCTGAGCTGGTGCAGGAGTACTTCAACGCGATTGGTATCGAACCACTGTTTGCCTCTGCCCATGAAAAGGGGGGCCAAATCGCATGGATCGTAGAGTAAAGAAAAGTTATGCTACAGCTATTAAGCCAAGAACAGGATATTCACTGGAGCAAAAGATTGTACAACTTCGCAGAATTCCTCTACCATCACGAGTTGTATTTACAAATGGGTGCTTTGATATTCTACATCCTGGCCATGTAAAGATTATTCAATATGCCGCGGCGCTTGCAGGCCCATATGGCGCATTAGTTGTTGGTGTAAACAGTGATAGCAGTGTGCGCCGCTACAAAGGTAGCGATCGGCCCTTTGTGCCAATTGATGAAAGATGTTTCATGATTGAAAACATTGCGACCAACCCAGTAAAATATCTTGTAACGATTCCCTTCAGTGAAGACACACCATTAAATCTTATTCTTGCTGTTGAACCTGATATCATCGTTAAAGGTGGTGATTATAAACCAGAAGATGTTGTTGGACATGAATATGCGTCAATCGCAATTTTTCCAACAGTCGAGGGATTTAGTTCAACAGCAATTCGCGGGCGTATTAATGCCTAATGTTGTTGTTATCGGTGATCCAATGGTTGATCGCTACATTTACGGTGACGTAAGCAGGGTGAACCCTGAAGCCCCGAGCCTACTGCTTGATGTCAATGACACTGTAGAGCAGGCTGGCGGAGCTGCAAACGTTGCAAAAATAATTAGCAGGCTTCATTGCTCAACAAGTTTCATTGGCCCTGTAAATAGTCACTTGCGATATCTAGCTCCAACAGTTATGTTTATAGACGGCGAAATCGACAAGATGCTGTTGAAGACACGTTATATGAATGGTGACGTAACACTTCTTCGTGTTGACACCGGTAAGTCATTCTCACCGCAAGATAGTAATCTTGTTCTGCAGTCAGTGAAATCTATGAATGCGCAGAAATGTAATATTCTTGATATAGCAGATGTAGTAATCGTGTCTGATTATGCAAAGGGAATTGTTACACGTGAGCTCATTGATGAGATTGCCACCCGCCTTCCAGAAACAGCAAAAATTGTAATTGATACCAAGAAAGCTAATTTTCAAGATTATGATGGTTTTCTATCACGTGATTTTGATGTGTATATTACAGTAAATTTTGCAGAGTGGACTGCTCTAGATAATAAACAAGACATCCCTGTTGCAATTGTTTCAATGGGAGCTGATGGCCTAGCAGTATTTGAGTTGGGTAATGAAACTGAGCGCCTAAAAACAACAGCTGGACCAGTAAGAAGTGTTGTCGGAGCAGGTGATGTAGTGACAGCGGTGTTCGCGTATGCTTTGACATTTCAGGATGATTTTAAATGGGCCGCTCGAATTGCTGAGGCTGCTGCAACAAAGGCAGTTGCCTTACCAAGGACATCAAATGACGTTTGAACCAGTGCGTGTAGCAAAGGGGTGGGGCTATGAGCTTTGGGCGGCAAATTCGTCTCTTTACTGCGGTAAAAAGCTTGTATTTAGTCCTGGCACCAAGTGTTCTCTTCATTATCATGAGAAGAAGAACGAGACATTTTACATCCAGGGCGGTGAGGGCCTTCTTCTTATTTCTCGACAATTTGCCCCGGGCCAACTTGATGTTCATTTCCCGAAGGGTTTGCGCATCGATAGCCTCAAAGGAACAGAGTTCACTGATACGTGGTCGAGGGCAAAAGAAATTTTAGATTTGCAGGTTATACCGCTATTTGCGGGCGAAATCATCCCAATTCCACCCAGAACTGTGCACCAGATCATCTCTCGCAGCGGTCTGGAGCTATTCGAGTTCTCCACAGAACACTTTGATGAGGACTCATACCGCATAATGCGGGGGACTACGTTATGATTAAAACCTATTGTTTTGACATTGATGGAGTTGTTTGTGCTACAAAGGACAGCAATTATGAAAATTCTGTGCCAAATGAGGCTGTTATTGAGCGAATGCGGGCTCTTTATAATAAAGGGAACACAATAAAACTACAAACGGCTCGAGGAATGGGCCGAACAAAAGATAATGTAAAGAATATTCCAGAAGCAATTAAAGAGCTGACACTTTCCCAAATGGATGAATGGGATGTGCCCTATGATTCAATCTTTTTTGGGAAAGTGTCAGCTGACATATACATTGATGATAAGGGTTTTTGTTTTGATAACCCAGAAGATTTAGATTCTCTACCAGGACTTAAAGAATGACTGACTTAAAGCTATCGTCAGAGGCGACAGCACAATTTGTTTTAGCGCTGCAGAGCGCACTGCTAAATGGAACCGACGTATCTGAATACTTGCGAAGTGTTCGTTATAATGCTGTTGATGGTGAACTGTATCCGCAATTAATTGATGATGCAAACGAATCAAGTGATGTCGACCTAGATGATGATTCCTTTGACGATTTAACATGATGCCATGGATTTTAGGAGGCGCCTTACTTGCAGCACTTGCGTGTTTGGGAATTGTCTCTGTGCTGCTATACAGAGCACTCATCAAGCTTGACAATTATTCAGGCGTCGTCGGCGATATTTCAGCTGATATTTTGAAGTTTAATAGATTTGTTGAAGAAGTAAATGAGCAACAGCTTTTCTTTGACACGCCAAAGCTCCGTGCTATGTTTGCAACATGGCGATTTCTTGAGCATACAATAATTAGTTCATGCGAGTCTCTTGAAATTGTCATTGATGGCGGGCATATTACATCAAATATGGGAGAAGATGATGGGCAGGCGTAAAAAGAATTCAACAAAGAAATTATATTTTGGACCAGAAGTTGATGCTGCAATTGTTCGCTTTAATACAAGCGAAAATCCATCAGAGCGTGAAAGAATTTACACAAAAGAAATTCATCCAGCTGTTTCAAAGCTAATTGAAAATGTCATCAATGTGTATAAGTTTCGAAGAACCATTCATGATATTGAGCAAGCAGAGCAAGAGTGTCTCGTTCACATCTACAAGGCACTTGTAAGGTTTGATCCAACCCGCGGCACCAAGGCATTTTCATACTTCAATCAGATTACCAAGAACTTTTTCATTGCAGCCTATAGGCGCCAGCAACGCGATTCATCACGCAATCTCTGTTATGACGATGTCATTAAGACAAGGGCAAATGAAGGTACGAACCAGATTGCAACAAGTGAAGATGAGTTTGAGCGGGCAGAGCTTGTTAGATTTATTGTATTTGAAGCGCAAACAAGATGGCTTACTGAAGCTGCAAAGGAGAATGATAAGATTGTTATCTCTGCTGTAATTGAGTTGTTCAAAGAGGCTGATGGCCTTGAAATACTCAGTAAGAGAGCTGTATATGTATATCTTAGAGAGATAACGGGACTAGAGACTAAAAAGATAACGAACGCAATCAGCAAACTCAAGGTACGCTATACTTATTCATTGAAAAGGTTTGAAGAGGGTTATAGAGCGCCATGAATGAACTTGATGTTGAAGCACTGCTTAAGCAGGCTTATAAGCAGGCTGAGGAAGATAGAGAATCAATAACTGTCGTACTTGGCTACATTGAACAAGGCATCGATTCTGAGCCTGGCAGTGCTGCAGCATATATGAAAGAGCTTCCAAAGATGTACGCTGCTCGTGCAAAGACGGTTGATCAATTAATGGCAATTGCTAGAATCCTTGAAAAAATGCAGCCTGAAAATGATGACGATGATCTAGATGGTCTTGCACAAGATTTAGATATCTACGACGAGGAAAACCCGCAGGATGAAGCTCTTTAATGATAGTATCAGTAGGCACAGTGGGAAGCGAACTCGTGTTGACACATTCTATGGAATCCCAATTCTACTTTCAACTGATGTACCAGAAGAACAATTAATTGCACTAAAGAACTCATTCGCATATCTTGGCGCAGGTGTTAATTACGTAGTTGTTTATCCTATTGAGGGAATTCGAGATATGCAGCAATTGTCTCGAAATGTAATTGAGCGCAGAGATGTTACGGCAGTCTGCATTCCTGTCTTTGAATATAGCAAAGCAGATCACGGCACGCTTAAGACGCTTAATAGTTTCATGAAATTAGACAAGAAGCTCATTGAGCTTCCTCCTGTAATTGCGTATAGCTATGATTCGCATGCATCATTTTCATCTGCGCAAACATCATATGACGTTAATACAATTATCTACATGACTGAGATAATGTGTAAGGCGTTAAATAACGACAGTGATACGATTTTTGGGCAAGTAAATATCCCCAGTGAGGTTAAAGTCACAGACGATATTGCAGCATTCCAGCAACGTTTTGCAAACCTTAATGCCCATGATATTGCTGTTATGCTGCCAACTATTAGGCTCGAGACAGGTCAGCTTGATACAAAAACATGGTCAAATTTTTGGGCCCTCAATCCTCAGGGAGCTGTCGGAATAATTCAGTTTTTCCCCAACAGTCAAGGTGGATATAAACCGCTGATGACAACAATGATGAACAATGAGAAGCAGAAAAGAAGAATTGCAGCTGCATCAAGGAAATATTCATTTACACTTGAAGAAGCCAGGTCAGAGTTTGAAAAGATAGGTCCCGACGCTCCAGGAACATTACGTGCGCAATACGAAGAGACGCATGATAATGCAGTTGATAACGACTCGCTTGGCGACGGCACAATAATTGATCGTATAAAGTATGCAGTAAATGGTCATCTTGGGGGAACATATACGTTTGAAACTCGAATTTTCATGCCAGTAATCTTTGCAAGAGAAGCAGAGCTTGGGGCAGAGAAGATCTCGGATACACGCTCACCATTTAAAAGAAAATGGAAAGAGTTTTATAAAGAAGTCTTCGACGGCACCACCGACGAGGGGACCGCCGCACAAGCCTTCCAGGTGTCTGCAGCCATTAATGGCTATTTACTGCCATCTAGGAAAAATATTAAATCCCTGGGCGAGAAGCTTAAGTTGTTATACGAGCGTATTGAGTTTGATCGTGATGTTGAGCAAGGCCACACCGGCGCTGATTCACATTGGAACCTTGCACACGAATTATATAAAGAGCGCTATAAGAAGACATTCACCCCGGAGCTTTTAACAGATATTGACATTTTGAAGTTTATGCGTGTGTATTTTCTTTTGCGTATTATTCGCGCCCGCAATGAACGACCTCCTGCGCGCAAAGCTCCAAAGCAAGTGGGGCAGAAATTTACAACAGAGAGTGCATTCCTACGTGAAACTGACAATACAGTTCGCAGACCAATTAAGCGTGTACATTTACTAGAACTATCGGATGATAATGATGTTGAGTCAGCAGGGATTGCTGACTTTGCAGCAGAGTTCATTGATGAGTATAGCGATATTTACAGCCAATTGACATATGCCAAAATTCGGGCGCTAAACAAACAAGGGAGGTTAATGTAATGGTTGTTCTTGCAGAGGGCCTGCTTGTTAGTGAAGAAGGGATTGAGTTGTCGCTCAATCCAAGAAATGTTGCAGAGCACTTAACAGCCTCTAGCTTTATAGCATTACTTAGAGCAGCGCAGCCTGCTGATTTTATTAGAAATATTGCTAATGAACTTGAAATCACAATTCAGGATGATTTGAAATTTCTAACTGAGGAGCAGAAGAAGCTAATAACAGATAGGCTTGTGAAGGAATATCTCTTCTCAGATACAGATAAGCTCGAGGGGCCCGGTGCTATTGTTTCAACTGAGTATATTACATTGCGTGCAAAGCCAGAAGGTGCAATTACACTTGTAAAAGATGGTAAACTACGAGCATATCTAGACTTGAATGAAGTTGCTGGAAAGACGTACGCGCGCCTCGGAGTTGCACAGCGTGATGGGAAAACATCTGTAATAGAAATATCAGATGATGGTGAGGATCAAGTCCTTACACTCACGGCTGGCATTAGGCAAGATGTCGTTGAGGGTGACTACACAGTTGTTGTTGGTAATAGCGAAAATGGTGGAACACTCAACATTCTGGTAGCCAATGAGGTCAATCTTGTTGTTGGTAAGACAGAAGGTGCAAAAATCAATATCACATGCAAAGGTGATATAGCACTAGCAGTTGATGGCGATATGACTGCAGAGGTCGGCGGTCAATTAAACGCAATTGCAGCAGGTGATGTTAATATTGGCGGAAACTCAGTTTCTGTTGGTTTTGATCCAGAGAATGCTCAAGAGCCAGTTGTTCTAGGTAACCAATTGAAGGCAACCATTGACAGCTTGATAAATGCCGTCCAGCGTTTAGACGCTCAAAAAGTAACAACAGTGACCGGTGCTGCTGTTGGAATTGCAACGCCTGTTGCAAGCGCAGATATTGTAAATGCAGAAACTGCAGCTGAAAATCTCACGTCAGAAAATGTATTCGTTGACTAGTTACTAACATGGCAAGGCGAAACATTCCAGGGTTAAATTTCAAGCTTCCATTCCAACGTACAGGTGATGGTTCATATTTTGCGATGAATCGTGATTCACGCTCTGCAGTTCGTGATAATATCATCAACTTACTTCTAACAAACCCAGGTGAACGATTGATGTTCACTGATTTCGGCGCCGGCATCCGCGGCCTCTTATTTGAGCAAATGACGCAGGATATGAAGTTGAATGTTGCAGATCGCATCAAATCATCTGTTGGGAAATATATGTCATTCGTTTCCATTGTTGACTTAAGAATCACAACAAAAGATGAAGAGCCTGATCTTCTCGCTAATGAGATGAAAGTTTTTGTGCGCTTTACATATACATTCAACAATAACATCTTCGATGAGGTAACAGTGAAGCTATGACTGTAAATGATGACAATCTTCCTGTAGGCGTAAAATATTTAGATCGTGATTTTGATCAAACACGCGCCCGCCTGATTGAGTATATTCGGCAGAATTTCCCCGAGACGTACCAAGACTTCAATGAAGCCTCGTCAGGTATGATGCTGATTGAATTAATGGCGACAGCAACCGATGTGTTAAATTTCTATATCGATCATCAGGTACGTGAACGCACTCTTGCTGCTCGCGAAGCTAAAAACGTGATTAATATGGGTCGCCGACAAGGCTATTCTATTCGACCAGGTGCAGCTGCGTCTGGCTTCATTGATATTGCCATTATTGTACCATCCACAGTCATAGATGGTGAAATTGTGCCCGTTCCTAACCTTTTAATGAATCTGAGGGCAGGATCTCGGTTTTCTGGGGCAGGATCAAGCGTAGAAACAGTTGAAAACTGCGATTTTGCCAATTCAGTTAACAGAAAGATTTTACCAGCTGCTGTTGGATCATTCACAGATTTGATCGTTCTTAAGCAAAATGTACCTTGTGTAGCAGGAAAAACTGTTAAAAAGCAGCATATTATTGGTTCTTTCAAGAAATTTCATCAAATAACACTGCAAGACTTGAATGTAACTGATATAATTGATGTTTTTGATTCTGCCGGCAACCGCTTTTATGAAGTTGAAAATCTTTCGCAGGATATGGTTTTTGTTATTGAACAAAATGTAGGGGCAGATTCTGCAACAGTGCCAAGTGTGCTTAAATTAGTGCGCGCACCCCGTAGATTCATGAAGGAGTATGATCCATTAACTAAGCTAACTAAGCTAACATTTGGTGGTGCTGATGGCTCAAGGTTTGATCAAGTAATTATTCCAGATGTCAATGAGCTTGCATTACCACTAGCGGGTAGGACACAATTTCCAAGCGTTTCTATAGATCCACAAAACTTTCTTCAAACAACAAGTTTTGGAGTTGGTCCAGCAAATACAACATTGACGGTGCAATATAGAGTTGGTGGAGGGTTTAATTCAAATATTGGAGCTGGCCAATTACAGAGTCCAGTTTCACTTGATATTGAGATGCCTGATCCTTTTTACGATGCAACAATTATTACAACTGTAAAAAATTCTGTTTCTGTCCAAAATGCAAAGCCAATCATTGGAGGCGATGACGGCTTAACAATTAATGAACTTGCACGTATGATTCCTGCGCATCAAGCAGCACAAGATCGCGTTGTTACTTCTGAAGATTTTGTTGTAAGAGCAATGTCAATGCCTGCCTCACTTGGTTCTGTTTTTCGTGCTCGGGCAGCGCAAAATGAAGGCAATAGAAATTCAGTTTCTTTGTGGGCAATCTCAAAAGATGCAGCAGGAACGCTGGTAGTACCAACACCAGCATTGAAAGAAAATCTGAAAAAGTACATTAGCAAATATAAGATGCTTTCGTCAGGAATCGATATTCTTGATGGCAAAATCGTTAACGTTGGTGTTGATTTTGAGCTTGTAGCACGATCCGGCGTTAATAAAAATGCGCTCCTGGCGTCAGCAATTCAACGCGTGCTTGATTATTTTGACACTTCAAGATGGCAAATGGGGCAGAATGTTATTCTATCAAATATTATAGGAATCCTTGCAGGAATGCCCGGCACGCTTGCAGTCGCATCTGTTAATCTTCGCAATCTGGCAGGTACAATTGAGGGTCGTGAATATTCACGTGATGCATTGTCAATTCAAAGTGTTACGCATGGTGGTATAATTCATGTACCTGCTAATTCATTACTTGAGATTAAGTTTGATGAAACAGATGTTAGAGGAGTCGTGCGATAATGCTGTTTAGAAAATTTTTTGATCGCGACACGTCTATTACTGATGCATTTATGGATCCAAAGCCGTATAGGCAAGGTAGATCTACACGTGCAACAGGCTCTAACTTGGGCAGATCTGAGATAATTGATGTCTTCTACAGAACAGGTTCACAAGGTGAAGAGCGGGCGAGGGCGCTTGTGTATCTAAATCATCAACCATTTCAGGATTTAATTGATGACGAACTACTGCCTTCCACAGGCATTGGTGTAAAATATTTTCTTAAGATGACTGACGCTCCGCATGGCAACCAACAAGCAGAGCAGTTCACATTAAAGGTTTTTCCAGTTTCTTCATCAGCTGGTTCAAGTAAAATTTGGGTTGAGGGTGCAGGTTTTGATAACGACACCCTTGGTGATCCGGGTGTTGCTAATTGGGGAACAGCCTCAACAACACTTGATTGGGTTGCGGATGGAGGTGATTACTACACTAGCAACCCTGGCGATCCAGACTACTATGGATCTGGATCGCAGTTTTTTGATATTGGAAATGAAAATCTAGAAATTGATGTGACAGAAATTGTGAACAATTGGCTGTCTGGAAATATTCCAAATAACGGATTACTTCTAAAGATTACAGCGTCACAAGAGGCTGCAAATTCAACTTCACTTTACATGAAGAAGTTTCATAGTCGTACTACACATTTCCTTGATCGACGCCCTTATGTTGAGGCGCGTTTTGAAACTAATATTCGTGATCAACGTGACGATTTTTTGTTTGATGAATCATCAACAGTTTATGGTTATAACATTGTAAGAGGGCAATTAACTAATCTAGCAACAGGCTCTGTGCTGAAAGATGTAAAAGTCCAGCTAAAGGACGCACTTAATGGACAGCACGTGGCGTTTTTCACAGGTTCTTATGTGCGCCCAGGTGTTTATAATTGGCAAACAACAATGACATCGTCAGCTATTAGAAGTGCAACCACAGGAAACATTCTGCATGAAGTTTGGTTCTCTGGTAGTCACGGCTTACTTGCTCCAGACCCATCTGCGACATTGTTTTTTACAGGATCTGCATTTACTGGCTCTATTGAGAATTTTACTGCAACCATTAATCCAGTTGAGTATGCACTTGAAGCAACAAATATGAGAAAGTGGTATGGTGCAGCTGAGTATGCCCGTATTAACATTATTGCGCGACAAGATAACTGGAAACCCTCTGTACAATCAACTGGGTCAGCTGGCATAAAGAATAACTATCTTGAAAAAGCTTATTGGAGAATCAAGGAGGCCGATTCAGGCACAATCATCGTTCCATTTTACACAGGCTCAAGTGAAGAGTATACAAAGTTGAGCTATGATGGTGCAACCAACTTCTTAGAATTGCATATGTCAATGCTTATTCCTGGAAATGCATATAGGATTGAATTTTTGCTTGATGAGAATGGCTACAGGCGTATTCTTAAAGACAGCTTTGTTTTTAAGGTAAGTGACTAATGTCAACAATATATGGAACGCTTAGCACTGTAACAGGTTCTGTTCATAATGTGACATCATTGGCAATTCGCGACGCTCGCGCGCTAACAGCAAGTTTCGATGTTGATTTTGAGTCCTATAGTCAATTTGTGTTCTTTGGTTCAGCTGCACATCAGGTAGATGTTGGAATTGCACGAATACTAAATCGATATCCTGTTCTTGGTTCTGCAGTCGATATTGAGAAATTTCACGCAAGTTCATCACAATATCAAGAGCATATTTATCAAAAATATCCAAAGTTTGCAGGAATTGCGCACTTTCATGAAAATGATCAAGTAACTGTAAATAACTATGAAGCGTCTGGCACTGCAGGTTACATCGGGACAGGTTCTTTAACGGTTGGTGTTGCAGTATCAAGAATACAATCTGCTGCGCAGAAAAAGATTATTTCGCACCTAACGCAGTCAGATAATATGGGGTGGTCACTTACTACAACAAGTGGTGAGCTTGAATTCACTGTTGTGTCAGGATCTTTCTTAAAGAGTGTGACGCATACACCCACAATTGATTCTTTTTATACACACGCTGTTTTCTCCAGAAACGCAAATGAAATAGCGATTTATGTAGATGGTGTTAAAAAAGCAACGAAGACTGTTGAGCCAGATTTCTTTGGAGATATCAATAATATTGGCGGAGCACTTGAGATTGCCTCTGGAAGTCTTGCAGGCTCATTTCCGGCTGGTTTTTCAAATTTCGGGTTTTCTGGATCACTTGATGAAATTCGAATTTTTAATTATGCGCGCCCCCTGTCTGAGATGTCATGCTCATATAATGTAAACATCTTTGCGCAACCTGGATTAACACTTTATTACCGCTTTAATGAGGGGATTACTGGAACTTCCGGATTTGACCAAATTGTTGCTGATTATTCAGGAAATGAAAACCACGGAGCTTTTACTTCATATGCAGCAAATAATCGAACAGGCGAATACGTCTTCACGTCTAATGCAAAAGTTGTAACTACTACAGATACTGTTTTTGATGGCCTACAACTTGTTGCCGCTAGCTCATCGTTACTAAATTATGAAGTGCCAACGCCTGTTATGTTTGTGCAGAATAGACAGGTTGTTGATTTTGCTGACGCCTTAATTACGTCAGGAACGATTTACGATTCACGAAATCCAAATCTCATTACACGATTGTTGCCAGCGCATCTAGTAACTGATGATATTGTGCGCAGCGTTGTTAGCGATTATGGAAATAATGCGTCAGGGTCAGGCATAACAGACCATGTCCTTCATCTACAAGATGATCAAGATTTTGCACAAGACGCAATGCGTGATTTCTTATTCACAATTGGCCAAATGTTTGATGAAGCAAAAGCAGCCATTGATGGCATGACTGCATTGGAAAATGATAGACTGACGGGATTTAATCGTATTCCAGCAGAGATGCTGTCAGAAATGCTTCGCGTAAATGGTATCGATACTGCCTTTCAGTTCTTAACACTCTCTGCAGAAGAGCAACTCTACGGAATTGATGCAACATCGTGTATTGAAGCGCCGTTAACGCCTGTTAAAGTTCGTGAGGAATTTCTTAGGCGCCTCTACAACGCGCAACCGGGCATTCACAAAAGCAAAGGAACAAGAGAAGCACTGCGTAAAGTTTTAAACGTTTTTGGTGTTGATGAGTCTCTTGTTCGCATTAAGGAATATGTTGTTAATCCAACCCAGATCGGATCTGGCTCGTTGCGTATGCGTGACACAAAGTTAATCCCATATATTTCTTCTTCACAAGAGTGGCAGGCGCACTTTGACAATACGGGTGCCAGCGAATTCTTTCCACAAGTAAATGCCACTGATGGTTTTGCGCTTGAAGTTATTGGGCACTTCCCGTCTACTGCGTCAATTGTAACTGCTTCAATTTGGAATGTTGAATTGAAGTCCTCAGGAAATCCAGATCCTCTGCTACCAAGAATCTATACAACAAGAATGTCAAGTTCACTGACATCAAGTTATGGAAAATTGCACTTTACATCTGGATCTGAATCATTTTCGACACCAACAATTCGTTTATTTGGTGATGATACCTATGTGCATATTACACATGGTCGAGGTGGAACAGAGTTCTTGACAGGAAGTGAAGATTATCTGACAGTACACACTGTTCGTCGAGGTGAGGTTGAAAGAACAGCGCATGTAACAGGAACATACTCGGCCACGGACTCATTTTTTATGAGAGACACTGATGAGCTAATCCTAGGTCCTGTCGTTAATCCTGCCAAGATTGTGCTAACATCTTCAGAGGGTTATTTTCATGAGGTTCGTGTTTGGGAAAAATCTGTTTCTCTACAAGAGTCATTTACACACGCATCAAACTATAAAAGTTTTGGTTCAACAAACGTAACATCAAGTTATGAATTGCTTAGTTTACATGCACAACTTTATGACACAGGAAGTACAATCTTTGATATTGTAACTGGCAGTCAGCACACTTGGCAGATTCCAGGCAAATCATCTATTGCACAATATCGTGAAATAGAATATTTTCCCTACGGAACAAGTGTGGGTCTGCTTGATACACAATTCAAAACACGAATTCGTAATGATATTGGTGATCTAACAGAGCTTGATGATGAAGAGCAGTTTGGTGATGTTCCGCTTGTAACTGTTGAAATGAATATGGTTGATGAACTCTCTGAAGAGCTGCTGAATCTGTTTGTAGATTTTGAAGATTTCAATAGAACAATCGGCAGGCCTGTTATGAAATGGTGGGCTGACTACAGCGATTTAGAAGAGTATCGCGCAATTTATTTCAAGCGTGTAGGAGGAGCTCGTCTTCGTCAGGCAATTTCATTCGAATATTTCATGAATGCATATCGTGTTATTGATGCAACATTTTCAAGGCTTGTTTCACAATTGATTCCAGCGCTAGCAAACTTTAGTGAAATTGCATTCACTATTGAGAACCACCCTCTCAACAGGCAGAAAGTGCAGCGCCGACCAGCGATTTTTAGACCTGATGGAAGTACAACATTTAATGATACTTATCTTGCTGAACTAGATGCTGGTGAAGATTACTTGGCTTCATCGAACGTCATTGAAGCAGTAATTGAAACATTCTTCACGGTGACATAATGGCAAGAACTACATTTTATAGCGCGTCAGCTGATTATTTTGTAGCACAGAACGCTGAGGTTGCCGTTGCACCAGCTGTGCAAGCAGAAGAAAATATAACTGTTACGTTGACACCATTTCCTGTTAAGGATGGGACAGCAAATTCATCACAACAAATTGCAACCCCAGGATTCGGAAATGCATCTGGGATGCCGCAATTTGAGAGGCAGCATAGGAACGACAATTTTCCTGGGCCATCAACTGTAGTTCAAAGTATTGACACAGGAAGTGCCGAAAGGCCCATCTTTTCAACGACAGACTATCTAGGTGGACCAGAAGAGTACACCGTCGAGTTTCAGGAGATTTCCTTAAACTCAGTAAATCTCTTTAAGCGTGGCCCACTGGGAACAGATGAGTTTCAAGAACTAGATTCAGGAATAGGCCTGCTTGTATCGTCGTCTACGAAAGACTATCAGAATTTTTATTATAAGGGTGTATTGCAATCGTCAGCGCAGGTTTTACCATCACAATTCATTGGTGAGACAGGTTGGCGCCGCGTTGATTTTGGTTCCGCGCGAGGAACTATGCAATATGCCATGTGGACTGGAACGACTGTTTCATCTTCGCCAATTATTTCGCCTGTTACACAAGTCGGCGGAAAAACTGATTACAAGTTGCTTTTGTATAGTGGAAAGACAAACACAGACGTATCATCTTACGTTACACTTCCTGATGATCGTCCTCTTCCGACCCGCGATTTTGATGCAGCGCAGTACGCTGGCATGTCAGTGTTTGTTGAATTGCTTGACAATGGTGAAAATGTCACTGTCAACAATGGCCTTGCCGCAAGTCCGATTAATTGGTTGGGCATCGGCATCGCAGTACAACAAAGGCCCTCAAGGGGGCATGAGTGGTTTGATGCTAACGTTATTCTAGAAACTAGTGGTGCAGTTGATGTATCAAATCAACGCCAGCGCGCAGATAACCTTGGAAGTGTGCTTGCAATAAAGAGGTGGACAATAAGTGGATCTGGAAATGGTGCAGTGCCGAATGTGTCGATCTCCTCGGTAGCAGATTATATCACAAAAGAACCGCGTTTCATGTTTAACTTCACGTTCAATGACGATGAAGATAACGACTTTGGAAACAATATGCGTCTCAGTCTTGTAGCAACTGGAGCACTTGATCAGGGCCTTGGTAATTCTGGATACGCGTCGGCAAATTCACTTGCTATTAAAGTTCATGCTATTTTTCATCACAAGTTGAGTGCTCCAGCTGATATTGATCCGACCGCCGCCCGGGAATTTGCCATGGCAGTTCCAGCCGCTGTAGTTACAGGAGCGTAATGCTAAATTCTGAACAAGAAGTCATTGATTTTAAGCTAACTGCACGAGGCCGCGAGCTTCTCGCCCAGGGTAAGCTTAAGTTTTCGTTTTACAATTTTGGTGATGCTGAGATTGACTATACATTCTATACTGACAAGATTTTGCCAATAGGAGAAACTGAGCTTAGAAAACGATTGCCAGCAGAAGCGCAAGCAAGAATCTTGGAAACGCCGATCTTTGAAGCGCATGACATGCCTTTGGGCACGCTAGATGATTCGTCCAACATGGCACAAATCCAGTCAGGCTCCATCGGTGTAAGTAACAATGTAACAACAGAGTTTAATGAGATTCATCTTGGAGGAAGTACTACCCGTCGTGTCGTTGATCTTCAAAAGGGTTTACATTCAGGAATACTCTTCAGCCAGCATGCAGAGGTTGATCAGGTTGCTGATGTTGAATTGGCAAACGATCTTATTGAGTTTTCACGCGATTCTGTAGCAGAACAGGTAGTTGATATTATTCCACATTACTACGATCCTGCTGGTGGATTTGTCATAAAAGTCTTCAAGCGCGTACTTGGGGCTGAATCGTCACCTGGCGCAGGCGACACTGTTGAACAATTTATTAGACTTGAGCTAAATAACACAGTAAGCATGGCCAACGGCGATATTTATACGTTGAAAAGGGTGAGTGATACTGTTTTTCGTGTTGTTTATAATGACGTAGAAATGATCGAGTTTGAGTTAGAATGATCCAGAAATCGTCAGCGCATCTCCTTGCACTCGCAACATTGACACCAATTGTAAGTGTGAAAGATGAATCAGCAGTTGAAGCTATCGTTATAATTGAAGTACATGATAAGCGTTTTGTAATGTATGAGATTCACAAGCGGAATTTCAATTTGGGGCATAAATATTTCCAATACGCGGGCTCAATCATCTCGTCAGGAGACAGCATGCGCTATGTTGATGAGGGCGCACAGATTGGTCATGCCTTGCAATTTTCAATTGTTGGAATTGATGCAGCTGGAAATAGGTCTTCAGCACTGCTGACTGACATAGTCTTAGTGGGAGCCACATGATTAATTTGTCAGCAGGCAAGCGAAAAGAGGTCTGTGAGATCAGTGTCAATAGAGGCGACAGAACAGCTGAGTTAGATGCGCCTGAAGTTCTGGCAGTTCTTAACGTGCCAGACCCTGATACATTTAAGACCCGCAATATTGTTATTTTTCGTGATACAGGATATGATGCGTATTCTCTTTATAGAATCGATCCAAATCTTCATTATGGCTCACGAAATAGTGGTGAAGCAACAATAGCGGGACTTCACTTAGAGAATAAAGCAGATTTCATCAAGCTGGGTGATCGTCCCGCGCTTGTACTTGGTAGTCTTGATACAGCAGCAGATATCACGCAGAACAATGACCTGTGGTTTTCGCAGCCCCCACTTTTTGAGGGGACAGATCAACCATCAAACTATGACAATTTTGGTGACGCGCCATCTGTGTTTTCACCACACTACAGCTACACACTTGATGATGAATCATGGCTAATTGAAAAACAAGAAGAATTACAGGAAAAAATTACGTATATGCGCCTAGAGGGTGCAGATGGCTTCTTTCCTCTTCCTGGCTTCGCAGAGCGTGATGCCAATGTTCTTGTTGATTTAAAGACACGCTTTTATGATCGCATTCCGAATAATACTTTAGATATTCGCGTGCATCCAACGTTTGATTCTGTTTATTCATTCTTCACAGCATATGCTACAGGCTCATTAATCGGGAAGGGAAGAATTAACCAGATTGAAATTAATCAAGATCCAGGTCCAATTCTTGGTAATCCATGGGCAACGCCTCACGCGCTGACAGAAGATAAGCAATTTCTTCGTGCTGTAGACGTTGTCAGCGTCGCGATGCGCCGCGCCAAAACATTCGGCGCATCAAAAGATTCAACTGATAAAAAGCTGGCGCATCCCTTTCATCCGCCGTTTGTAATTGAAGATTATTTAACGCAAACAAGATTCCCAAACCCTCTTGGCTTTAACGTTGATAGCACGTCTGTCGTGTCAGATGCAAACATGCAAATCTATTATGAGGAGGCTTCGAAACTAATTCTTGGTGATTCTTTTGAGGAACTTGGAAAACAGATTTCATGTGCCATGGCGCAATTTAGCGCAGCATCTATAACACGGGCCGGCCCTTACACAATTGGTAAACAACCAGGAACAAATCCGAACTGGGCATTTGGCGTATATAACCACGAAACAATTAGCGATGAACTCGAAGATTTAATTCAAGCTTCTTTGGGCATTTCCATACGCGAGAATAGCGATTTAGCGATTATTCAGGATACTTTTGAGGACACACCGTTTGGTGCTGCTGATAACAGAATTTTGCGATATTCAGTTCAGGGATTTGCAATTAAGACTGAGGAAGTAAAATGGTATGACCTACGCTTCTCTAATTTCACACATACTTTAACACCTGCTCAGGACCGTAAGGGACTAGGTGAAATGGTCATGCTAAACATGCGCCAACTGCGTGATTTAATTACGCTTGAAGGCCCAACACGCAATGAAGGGCCAAACGATTTTGATGATGAAACGCAAGGTGTGCTAAGTGAGCTAGGCTTTGATCCGGATGAGTTTAGAAGTCTTTTTGATGAAATTTACCATGCTGTAGGTAGATCTGTTGATCCATATGTTTTGCCGCTTGAAACGCTGCCGTCCTGGCAGGAGGAATGGGATTATGTTGAAAACAATCCATTCACAATTCCAAGAATTAACTTCATTGACGGTCCAGATGGTGAGGTTGTTGAAAGCCATTTGCAGGCTAGAACAAAATTTAAGGTTTATGTTCATCAATTAATTGACATTGGATTTTTCATTCCAAAAATCGTTTCGCAAGCACCATTATTCTACGATCTTGTTGAGACACTAAATATTGGACCTGAGGCAATTGGAAGCTTGGCTGACGTGCAAAGTGATCCTGATAGTTTTTCAAGTACAAGAAACTTGTCAGAGGGCCAAATTTCACATCGAGTTGAATTTTTTAGCGATATCTATGAAGCACTTGATGATAATGGCGGGGACTTCTCAGACCCTGCAATCGAAAATCGCGAGCGCGCCATTGTAAAGCGCCTTGAAATGTACAAACAATTTAGAGCGCTACTTAATGATGAGCGCTGGACGTCAATTTTGAAATTGAAGGAGCTGAATGAAGAGGCCAAGGTCCACGCAGCAAATCTTGCTGCGTCAGGTTATATGGCAATTCCACCTCCCTTTGGGATTCTTGCTGCTATTGCAAATATTCCACAAATCGTCGGTTCATTTGATGTTGCCAATGCGCAAATTGACGCCTTCATGAACATCTTTAACATGTGGAGAGCTCGCGCCTTGCAAATCATCGATGCTCTAATTCAGCACGACTGGCGCGAGCCAAATTATTTCCGCGCCAGAGATGTAACAGTTGAGAGAGGCGGAATACTAAAGTCGCAGAAGCAAAATATTGTGTTTGCATCAAGAATCTCAGATTCAGTTGAAATGAATGCCTATATGGTTCCGCGTGTGCTTGCACAATCTGTGTATAACTTCTTTGATGCAGGCGAAAATGAGTTGAATCCAGATGGACCAGTTGTTGATGGTAATGGTGAACCTCAAATGAAGAATGTTGTGCAATGGGTGACAACAGAGCTTCCTTTTATTCCAAATCTACACAGTCATTATACACATCAATTTAGCGGGTATGATAGACTTACAAAACACTTTTTGTGGAATCACGCAATCAAGGGTTATGAATTGCAGAAGTTTGACGAAAATATGGAGCTTGTTGAGACTGTTTCACTTCCGCCGACTGAACCGCATATTTGGACCGATGTTAATGTTGTATACGGAAAGTTCTATTATTATAGAGTAAGGGCGCTTTGGGATTTGAGATCAATTGAATTTTCGCCACCTCCGGCCCCCGAGTTCTCAGGTGATACTGACAATGCCGGCGGTTCGCCGATTGCAGAGCCAGGCACAAAGGTGCCAGAGATTGATCCTGGTCCATTGCTCCCCGGCCTTGATGGGTTAGAGTTTGATGTTTTCTTAGAGCCTCCTATTGAAATTGATCCAGATGCTGCTGGTGGCCCATTTGCTGGTGGCCTTCTGGGAGAAATTTCTGTTAACATTGCAGACCTTGAAGCATTCTTAAACGGTATCCTTTCACCTGGCCCAATCATCATTGGTCCTGGTGTAAACCTTCCGCAACTGCAAAACTTTGCGCCTGTAACACTCCGCTTTCCAACGCAGCAGACAACCCCACAGCAAACAAATACGGGAAATCCAATATATAGCCAGAACCCACGCTATAATCTAAGAGAAGGTGAGGCAGTTTTGCGCCAACCTCTTGGGCAAGAGAATTTTGGGGTTGAATTAAAAGAAATAGATCGTCCAGAAATCAGTGAACTGAATGAAGCTGTGCTAAGAAGAATTGACACTGATCACGCTGAATTCTCAAACGAGTTTTTATTGAGTCACCTACTTAATGTGGGAGATATCAATGACTAGTTGCAAAAGTGTCCAGGTTGCTTTCACAAAAAATAATCCGTTTCCGGTTCAAGAAAATTGGACCCGTGTGACTGTTGCGACTGACAATTTTGATAGCCAGCTAACAAGTGTTCTTAACGCCTCAAGCAAGCAAGCGACGGCCGCAGATCAATATCACGAGTTCAAAGATAGATTCTCAACAACAATTGAAGCTTCTAATGAGAATGTTGTATTCACAAACGAGTTTGGAAAATTTTCACTGCTTGTTAATGATAAAATTAGCCTAGGGGAAACTGTCCCTGATGAAGAGTTAAATGTATATTATGCAAATGAGCAATTTTACTCATCACCGCTAAATCCTATCGATCAAAATATTGGACGTCCTGCTGCAATCCTTGAAGCAATGCACCAATACGAAAATGCTGAATATTGCGTCGCATCACCATATTCAAATCTAACACCGGCTCAAGTCGTTGACACAGAGCCGTTTGCAGCCATTGACGATTTCCATGCAATTTTAGGTAATAGTGAACTTTTCTTTTGGTGGGCGCCGCCTCCCAGAAAGTTTGAGCTTATTGAAACTGGAGGCACAAAATTTTTTACCGAAATTGTTGGTGATGTAACTGGTTTAGGTGAGGTGATTGGCCGGCTTTTGGATGAATATTTACAATTCCAGAACCTTCTGGTTTCACTTGGTGCAACCATAATTTCCGGAAATCCACCTGTTCCTGATTTGCTTCCAAATGGGCAATTCAAAGTCACAGCGCGCGTCACATGGGAAAATGCGATCCCGCATACAGATCAAGAGCCGATTGCAGGTTATAACCTTTATGCAAAGAATGACGTTGATGGAACTTGGAAGAGAATGAATTCAGAATTAATTGGACTTGCTGAGCGCAGCTTTGTGTTTGAAAGCCCTACAGGTCTATTCACAGCACTCCAGCGTGATGAATTGTTTTTTGCTGTTACTTCGATTGATGTACATGGAAATGAGTCAGCATTATCTCCACAAATTGCAGTACATAAAGACAAGGGCATCGGGAAAACTAATAGGCAAATCTCGTTTCAAGGAATGGAACTTGGTGATAAGATACTAGAAAAGCCACTAACAAACATGATGGCTTTAAAGCAAGTGAAGGTACGACCATTGCAGGGACTACGAGATGCGCTTGCTAATGAAGCATTATTCTTTGCAGTCGATAATGACTTTGGAGACATTGTTTTGAACTTTACATCAATAGACACTTGTAAGAATACCAAAATTCGCATCAAGGCGCTCGGTGCTGTCTAGTTATTAATAACGCTACTAGGAGAGACGTTCAATGGGCATGATTAATCCAACAGAGAATGAAATCGTTATTGACGCTGTTTTGACAGAGTTGGGGCGCGAGCTACTTGCACGCCAAGATGGTTCATTCGATATTGTAAAGTTTGCGCTAGGAGATGACGAGTTTGATTATACACGTGTGAATGTGTCCGGCTCGACAATTTCAGCCATCTTTTCACCGATTGTCAATACACCCGTTTTTCAGGCAAGTACAAACGAAAATATGGATCTTAAGAATAAGCTTGTGTCAGTTAGCAAGCGCCTCTTTACTTTTCCAACACTTCGTCTTTCAACACCTGATGCGCGCCTTGATATCCGTGAGCGTGATAATGCAAATACACCAGTTACTGTTGTTGCTTCACAGCAATTCCTTGCTGGCACGTCAGATCAACCGCAAGTTATGGATGCAGAGCTTACTGATCCTGCTTTTATTGTAACTATGCGTGCCGACGCACTTTCATTAATGGACTCAAAGGGCCGTAGGCTTTCGCCTGTGCAAACTTCCAAGAATGGTTTGGCTCGCTATATTGTTCGATCGTCAGGTATGAATGAACAGTATAATACAGCATTTGTAAATCTGAACTTTGTTGTTCCGCCTTTGTCAAATAGATTCTTGGATAATTTCTTTGTTGGAACTGCGCCTCGCAGAACCTTTGATTTAACTGCACGTGTTGAAGGCGTATCTAGCGGCGCTTCTGCAGAAATTAACTTCCGCGTAGCAGAGCAGCGATAATGTCAGTTTTTAAAACCTTTGATAAGCAAAGGGATATCACAGTCGCGGGCACCCGCAATCTAACTGCCGTGCACGTAACGGCATCTGATATTCTTAACGGTGGCAGCGATGATTATGATCATTTTACAACATCACAGTTTACAATTTCTGCGTCTGGTGATACAGCTAACGGCTTTGCACTTGCAAATGTAGTCTACAGAACAAATTCATCTGCCTCAAACGGCGTGACTGTTGCGTATCCTCGCTCTGCATTCTTTGCGACACAACACGATTCTGATTCATTGCTAGCAACAACAAATAAAATCTTTGATATAACAGTCGGCCTTAACACAGGATCTGTTTTTCTTCCTGCCGCGTCTTCATCAGCACACCAAATTGAAAAAAATAGAGTTTATGAGTTGATGGCCAAAACGCTTCTTGGAGACAAGGATAAAGTTTTCAAGACGTCAGGCGGCGCAGATATTAAAGAAGCCGTCTTCATCAGCACAAAGCGTTTCTTTGGTCAGGACAAGTTACGAGAAGGAGAGACGCTACTAACGTTTTTGGTGTCAGGCTCGTATACAACAGGTTCGCATCCAACCGCAAATAACACTTTCATTTCAATGAAGGATACAACAGACGCTTCAAGGCGTGTGTATCCTGGCGGCGTTGCAAGGGATCTTGTGGTAGTCGGTGGTGCTAATGCTCACGGCGTTGTTTTCACTGACGCACAAGTTGCAGTCGTTTCATTGGCCACGTCAGCCTCCGGCGGCCCTGGCTTCTGGAATCTAACTGATCTTCAATTCGACATGGATAGCCAGTATAGTTCGTCTGTTGGTGGGATTTTGTCAGCAGGTTCTGAGCATTTACAGGACATGCTACAGTCTGGAACCGTTGATGTTGCTGCATTTACTGTGCTGAAAACCATTGCTGTTTTGGATTTCCAAGGGCAGGCAAACCTGAAGTCATCTACATTCTTCTGCTTCGCAGGACCTAACGAATTTAATTACAGTTCAAATCCAACGTGGGTTGATGCTTCTGGTTCAATTCGTGTAGTAGACACGGGCTCACTTGATACACCGGCACCAGCGGTCGCAATTTCAACTGTCGGTCTTTATGACGCCAACGATAGAATGCTCGCAGTCGGCAAGCTCACAGGTCATGGTAGCATTATTACAAAGCACTTTGATACAACAGTAAGCGTGAAGGTGCGGTTAGACTACTAAGGTGCAACTACGTGTTCTTCAAATTTGACGATAGTGATAAAGTATACGGAAATTTTCGAGCGGCCCCGCGGTACAAGCTGCAGGGTGGCAACTTTGTCACGTACACATCTGGTGTAATTGACACTGGGACGCCTGCAAAACTTTATCGTAGTTCATCTTTTGCTCCAGTGCCACTTGATGGTAATGCTGTTAAGTTTAAGAACGTTTTTGCGACGTCTGGCACCTGTGTATACAATCCTGATTCTGCACTCTTAAACTTTGCTACTGCTACACTTGGCTGGGAAATGTCCTCTGCTGTTCGATTCTTCTCTGAATCGATTGGTGAGATAGCAGGCAGCAATCCAGAATCCCGATTACGATCAATCTATCGTGTTTTTGATCCCTGCTATGAAATGGCAGACAGTGAGCAAAGTTATACCATTGCAGACTCTGCGGCACCGAAACTTTTCTTTCATCATGCGTTTCATGCGCACTCCTATCAGGATGCTGATTCAGCTTGGCTCGCGTCAGCTGACATCGAATTTGCTGCTGGGCAAACTTTCACCTATGAGACACGATACTTCGTTAATCCTGTAACATCATCCGTAGTCCAATATCTCTTCTCTGCGCGCCGTAAGGCTGCCGAAGAGGGCTTTCGGGTGTTCATCGATACAGATAATGAATTAGGCGTTGCATTCTCAGGCGCTCTCGGCACAATTCAATTTAAGCCAGGCGTGACTGCAAGTGTAGGCCAGTGGGCGCACTTCGCCTTTCAGTGGGATGGTGTCCTTCAATCGGGCTCATTCATGCATAATCTTGAAACTATGCATGTTTCAAGCTCTGACAACATTGCTGTGCAAGAAGTCGGTCCAGTTTGTGTTGGTGGGCGTGCAACAACAGCAGTGATCAATGTGAATCGTCTTCATGGCGCCTTGCACGAAACACGAATTTGGTCTGACAAGAGAACTCCTGCAGAGATGTCAGGTACTTGGAACCGTTCACTAACCACTGATGAGGCAGCTGACTCTAATCTTCTGCATTATTGGCCTGCGACTGCTGGCTCTGGTTCAACTCTTGTTGATTATGGTGCTGCTACATCTCCTATTGATCTGCCACTTCACCCGACATTTCCTACCGACCGCAGATCATGGGGTATTAGCACCGATAGGCTATTCACATTCTGCGAAAGTGCTGTTTCACAGTACAGTGATGCAATGGTCTTTGATATTTCACATGTCTATTATGGCGACCAAATTAAGCGAGAGTCCATTGAGATTTGGGAAAACTCTTTCCTGAGCGCATCGACAGCTGTTGGTGTACCTGACGAATCTGGCTCATTACCAGCCTACAATGCCACAAAGTTTATTGACGATGGCAACGGTTGCCTTATTCTCTCTGGCGGGCACACATGGAATAAGCTCGGGCGTGTTATGTATGATAGAGGAATTATCATGCTGACAAACCCACTGACATTGAATAATGGCCTAGGCCCACTGTCAACATCATCGATACATTTTCGGGCAGACCATCGCGTTTTTGAAAACATGTACCTCTGCCGGTTGCCAGCAAACACGCTGAACAGCACAACCAACGCATCCTATGCAAGAATTGTTGACGCTGAGTCACTGTCAGGTTCGAGCATTGCTGATCACCCGTGTCCACCATCGCCGCTAACTGGGTCAAGTTACAATTTCAGGGCAACAAAAGATGAAGTTTACGTAACAACAATTGGGATTTATAATGAACATTATGAGCTGGTTGCGACTGCAAAACTTGCGCAGCCTGCCAGAGTTACTCCAAACAGGCCCCTTTTGTTCAAGCTGAGGCACGATATCTGATGAAAAAGAATGCACACTGGGATAATGAAGCTGATCTTGCCCACGGTTCTGGGGCTGCTCGGCTACGCAGGCTTGCTGTAAAGTATAATGTGTCACCTTTAGCAATTGCCTACGCGAAGAATAAGCTGGGTATTACACAATACAAGACACCCGGCAGGCATCCCTTCCTTAAGAGGACATATACACTGCAGACTGATCCTGCCGTTGCTGATCCTGCTGTTAGCCATGAAAAGCTTGCAGAGAAGTGGCATGTTTCTGCCCTAGCTGTAGTAGAACTTCGTGCTTTAAGGCCAAAAGAGATCTCTGCATTTAAACGAAAGCTTCGCGATTCCGCCGCAAAGAAAGAAAGAAGTGTTGCCAGGCAGCAGGCATTTAAAGTTATTCCTATTTGGCTCCGGGATGCCAGCGTTGTTGATTTTAACATGCCTACGCATATCGCCAGAAGAAAGGCTGGATTGGCTGACTATGATGTGAGATTCCTCCGCGAGGCTCTTAAGCCAATGGTTGAATTTGCTAAAAAGAACAGCTCGGGCCCTGGCCCGTGGCTTGCCTTTGAATTGCTTGAAAGTGTGGGACTGAAATCTGATAATCAAATTGCAGAGTATTTTGGAATTCCAGCAGCAGCAGTCACGGACGCACGTGAGGCTAAATCCAACTTCAGTGAAGCCGACTTCAGGGTGCTGCAGGCCGCAGCCGACCCTAGCTGGCGAACCAGGCCAGGCCTTTTAAAGCTTTATAAAGTAACTGACGAAGCGGCAGTCGACGAGGTCCGCGAAAATCTTTATAACATGATCAACATAACAGCGCCAGCTAAAGATGGTGCTTAAGGAGTGACAAGATGAAATATCCAACGATGAAATTTTTACTAGAAAGTGCTGATGCAAACAGCACAGTGACGATTGACTATGGCAGCTACGGTGTGTCTGCAGCTGGCCCAGGCGGATACGATGTTGGTGAACGTGATGTTCCTGACCACTGGGAAATCAAAGCTGCGCATGGAACAGATGAGTGGCAAGAGGAATGGATTGGCAATCTCATGATTGACATCATGAAGGACCCCAAGGTTAAATCTGTTGTTGACACTGAGTGGACTGGTCACTCTGGGACTACTGGCATTTATGACAAAATTCCAAAGCTGCGCTGGGCCAAGAAGGTTGCAGCAACGCTGCAAGATCCTGATTGGGGCCGAGGTGCTGAGCTTCCTGGCTTCTGGCCACAACATGATGATGATGATTTCATGGGTAATTAGAAAGAGGGCGGCCTGATGTTTCCAACTGTCAGCCAACTGTTAAGCGAAGCGCAATCAAGCCAGCAAAAGCCTACACAGCCAATCCCTGCTGAAGTTATAACTGTCAAAGGTGAAAGAGATTAATGCAATGCTACTCATCGGACTCGACGTCAGTACTTCCTGTACTGGCTTCAGTGCTTTTCAAGCTGAGGCACGACATCTAATGTTCCCCACAATGTCGTATTTACTTGAGTCTGATTATACAGACAACGTGTCCAAGGCAGATGTTGTAGAGGCACTGGCGCAGGAGGGATATGTTGGTGCTGTAGAAGTAGGTGACGGATTTCACGGAACTGTTTGGTCAGCGACTGACCAGCAGGGCCGGCAGGTTGCAATCAAAACTCACTATGCGTATCGGCTTGAGCTTGACACGATCAAGAGAGAGATTGCTGAGTATAAAAGGCTTAAGGGAGCGCTGCCAAGCAATTTGAGCAAGCACCTCATCCAGTTCTATCGAGTCTTCTTTTTGCCAATTGGCTTTGGCGATCACATGACACCGTGTGTTGTAGCTGAATTTCTTGAGCCGTTAAATTCTGCCGAGCAGAAAGAGGTTGCTTTTCTTTTTGGGTTGCTTGACGATGATACAGAAGTTCTTAGCTACACTGGGCCGTCGAATTGGAATGACCCTCTACCGCACCAAGATCGTCTAGATAAGATTGAAAAGCTGCGTGCCAAAGCAGGCACGTTGCAGACCATGGTAGATTTCCTTGAGGCGTCTAGTCTGTTCTGGGCTGACGTGAGTCCCGGGAATGTAATGAAGCGCCCACGGACAAAGGAGCTGGTTTTCATTGACTACGATTACTGGGTCATGCCAACTGTGTATCCCTATAAGTCACGCGGCCTTTATTAAAGTGAAAGTGAGAATGAAATGCTACTCATCGGACTCGACGTCAGTACATCCTGTACTGGCTACACTGTCTTTCGCAGATTCACTGAAGGCGATGAACTCGTCGGCATGGGATTCATCAAGCTAGGGAAGCACAAGACGCTGTTCGGCAAGATCAGCGCTATCACAGAGAAGATCGACGATCTCATTCGAGATGCGCGCCCCGGCGATACAGAACCCGTCAAGTTCTACACAGCGGTCCCTCTGAAGCGCACAGGCTTCGGCAGTATCAATACAATCACACTTCTTTGGATGTTCCACGGAATGCTTTCACAAGCGCTCTGGGAAAGTTATGGCATTGAATTGCTAACAATCAAAGAGAATGAAGCTCGTCGCCAATTTGGCATTGTGAAAGATAAAAAAGCAGGGATTCATATCAAAGAAGCTGGCCGCCTGTTTACAATGAAGGATATTGAGATGTACAATTATCCTATGGAGTGGGAATACACCCGGTCCGGCAATGTAAAAGGTGGGACTTACGATATGACTGATGCATATGTCATTGCAAAGTTTGCCCTAGCACTCTGCTGAATGCATAATGTTCGCATCGCGAAGCTAGAACTCCTCGAGGATATTTTTGGCACCTGCTACGAATATCGACTGGACGAAATCTCGTTTGCCTGCCCCCGCTCGGATTGTGATTCGGCTCGCAAAGGCAAAAAGAAGCTCTCTGTTAACATCGAGAAAGATAACTTTCACTGCTGGGTTTGTGCGTATAGTGGAAAGATTACACGGCTTCTTTATGACTACGGAACATCATCACACAGAGCACAATATAATAAACTTGTAGGCATCGTTGACCTTAATGACTTTGAAAAACTACTTCGTGATGCAGCTAAAGCAGCTGAGCACGTCACTGTCGAACTACCCTATAGTTACAAGCCTCTCACAGTTCGACCAAATGCCAGAGCCCTCGAGTACCTTGCACAGCGAGGTGTCACAACTCCTCAAATCCTGCAACGTCGAATTGGGTATTGCAATCTTGGTCCATCAAGAGGCGCAATTGTATTTCCGTCGTACAACAGCAAGGGCCGCCTCAACTTCTTCATAATGAAGAGCATGTTGACTGGTCGCTATACACTGGCGGAGACAGAGAAATATGGCATTGTTTTCAACGAGGGTGGCATCGATTGGGGTGCTGACAATATTACATTTGTAGAGGGTATCTTTGACGCACTGATGATTGGCGGTAATGTTGTTCCCCTCTTTGGCTCGACGTTTAGGAAAACGTATAGCCATATGAATACTAGAGCATATACTGCGCTATACCGAAAATTGAAGACAAGCAGCATCAAAAATGTCAGATTAGCACTTGATAATGATGCCGCAACAAAAGAACTACGCATTGCTGACATGCTGATTCGCGACGGCTTTACAGTATCACGGGCTCATATACCGAAGAGTGTCAACGACCTTGGTGAAATGACAAAAGAGCAAATTAGCGACCTCAATTTTACAGTTCATGATGAATGGTCGTCTATGAAAGAAATGATGCTTACCCTATGAGATTTGCCCACGTTTCTGACATTCACATTCGTAATGTGAAGCGACATGATGAGTACCGTATTGTTTTTGATAAGCTGTACGAGTCACTTCGTAGTGAAAATATTGATAGAATTGTATGCACAGGTGATGTTGCTCACACAAAGACGCAGTTATCACCTGAGTACTTTTCACTAACTGTCGACTTCTTCCATCAGTTAGCAATGATAGCGCCGATTGATTTACTACCTGGCAACCATGACGGCAATCTCCGGAATAGCACACGTCAAGATGCGCTGACACCTGTGATTGATGTTGTCAATGCCATGCAACCGGCCCATAACATCAATTACTATAAGAAGTCAGGCATCTATAGGATTAGCGACGACTTTGCTTATGGCGCATATTCATGCTTTGATGAAGATAATTGGCCACTTGAGCCTGAAAAGAATGGTCTTGAGCAGGCGCCCGTGATGATCGCCCTCTATCACGGTGGCATAACAAATTCAACAACAGACATCGGTTGGGTGATGCGTGGTAACACCGACCAAGTAAACATTTTCGACGGCTATAGCTACGCAATGTTGGGTGATATTCACAAGCGTCAGGTACTTGATAGGGACGGCCGCATTCGATATGCGGGCAGTCTTATCCAGCAGAACTACGGTGAAACTGCTGACAAGGGTTATCTCATTTGGGACATCGATTCTGCTGATAAATTTGACATCCAGTTCCGAGAATTGGAAGCGCCGAACCCATATATGACAGTAGAGCTCGCTGATTTTGATCCTGACGATGTTCCCACAGGAGCACGACTCAGGCTTGTCGACGGCGCCTCCATCATGAGTGATGTGAAACAGGGTATCCGTGATGAGCTCAATGAAAAGCACCTACGAGAGCTTGTTTTCACTGTCAAGCGCAGACCGACTGAAGTATCTGCGAGTGAAGAGCTTCACGAAAAGTTTTACGAGATTGACAACCAGGATGCTCTAATCAAGACATACCTTGAGGAGCGATATGGTACACTCGAACCAGCTCTACTGGCTCAAATCCTTGCTTTTAATGCAAAATACGATGGTGCATTGAAGGATGACGGAACTGTGACGGCCCGCGGCGTGAAGTGGCGAATCAAGAACTTTAAGTTTTCTGATACACTCAACTACGGGCCTGAGAATGAGATTGACTTTGGGCGCCTGCGAGGCCTTGTTGGGCTATTTGCGGCAAACGGTTCAGGCAAGTCAAACTTCCTTGAATCTATTCTCTATACACTCACCAACAGTATCTCAAAAGCTTCTGTTAAGAATATAGACATCATACGAACAGGGCAAAATGAGTGTGTTGGTGAACTTACGCTTGATGTAAACGGTGTTGACCATGTTGTTAAGCGCTGGACAGAGCGCCTCAATCCCGGCCGCCCAAATGAGTGGGGAAAGACTAGTCTTGAATACTCTGTAGATGGTCTTGATATGACTGGTTTGCAGCGAAATGACACAGAAAAGGCTATTCGCACACAGTTTGGAATGATTGATGATCTTCTACTCACAATGCTCTCTTCACAATTTGGAATGCTGTCATTCATTGAGAAGGGTGCAACAGAGCGAAAGCAGGTAATCAGTCGCTTTATGGACCTCGACCGCTTCAAGCAGAAGTATGTGAAGGCCAAAGATGACATGAGTGAAATCAAGCGTGACATGCGTAGCTATAAGACTCCTGAAGAGTACGACGAGCTCATGCATGCATGCACGACGCAAACACGAGACCTTCGAAAGCAGCTCCGTGGCCTTGATTCTGAGAAAGAGAGCTATGAAGCTGCAATTGCTGGACATCAAGAGCAAATTGCTGAGCTTAATAGGCAGATCACGCCTATTGATCCTACGCTAATTGGTGTAAGTGAAGACTCTCTGAACGGCGAAATTGCTGAATTGGAAGATTCTCTGGGTGCGTTTGACGATCATTTAGTAGAGCTGCGTGAAGAGAGAAATAGCTTACGTTACGTTGCCGGCAAAGATTCTGATAAGCTGCGAAAAACCATTGAAGAAAGTAGAAAACAGCTTATAAATCAACGTGATACAATTCGTGAAGCTGGACACCTCACGCAGCGAGCTGCACTTCTTGAGAGTGTTCCATGTGGTGACAAGTTTCCTGATTGTCGCTTCATTGCTGATGCATTTAGCGCCAAACAAGAGTTGGTTTCTATCAATTCTGCGATTGCAGCATTTGATGATGCAGAGTCACTAACAGCGTCAATTGGTAAGGCAGAGCTTGAACTTGATAAGCAGGCGCGCTTTGAACACTTGAAACTGCTTATTGACACTGCTATGGCAAAAAAGAAGGGTGTACGTGCTGCAATTCGCTTGAAGAATATCAAGGTTGCTGCAATCTTAAACGCACGCGAAGCAATTGAGGAAAATAAGCAACTTGATAAGCAACTTGATGAACTTCAAGATGAACTTCATGGAGCACAAGCATATATCAATAATGCAATTGTTAGCGCCCAACGCCAGGTGTCTTCACGCATTGATGCTGTTGCTATTGATAGGGCTAGAAAAAAGGACCAGAAGGCAGAGATTGAGAAACTAAAGGCAGATTACACAGCTCTAGAGTATTACATTGACGCAATGTCAAAGAACGGCGTGAGCTACTTCGTCATGAAGCAGCGTCTTCCGCTTCTCAACAACGAAATCAACGCGATTCTGTCATCAATTGTTAACTTCACGATAACACTGGAACCCGACACTGACGATAAGAAAGTTGATATCTACATCCATGATGAGAAAAAGGGCAGGCGACCAATTGAGTTAGCTGGCGGGGCAGAGAAGTTTATTTCGTCAATCGCCATGCGGGTGGCCATGATTAACGTAACAAATCTCCCCAAGACCAATATGTTTGTGATTGATGAGGGTTTCGGCTCACTTGATCCAGAAAAGATTGATTCCATTCAGAACATGTTTACCTATCTAAAGAAGGTTTTTGACGTAGTTATCATAGTTTCACATATTGACCTTTTAAAAGATATGGTTGATACTACTTTAGAGATCATCATTGACGATAATGGTGCATCAAGTATTGAATACATTGGAGAACCAGATGCCACGACAATTAACGACTGAACAACTCGATGCAATGATTCGCCCAGCAATGCGTGAGGCGCGCCTCATCTATGAATTCAAGCGTATAGATGAAAAAACGTCTAAGCAAGGGCCCCTGTATGAAGGAACTGTTGATAAGCTATCAGCAATTTTCAAGGTTGGAAAGACAAGAGACTTTGAAATGGTTGGGCGCGCCCTTGCTAAGGTATACCATGAAAATATCGGCCAATTATCAGACGCTGGCTGGCGAAAGTTGCTTGAGGTAATTGCGCAGCTTATTTCGCTTGTTGATCAAGGAAAGGCGTCACCAGAACAATTGTATTTGCATGTGCTTCGTGTAATTGAGACTCTTAAAAAGAGGGAAAGCCCAAGCAAGCAAGAGGAGCCAGAAGGCGAGGAATAATATGAGAATGCAAGGTGCAATTGATACAATTCTTGAAAAAATCATTTCAAGAAAATTAATGGCGTGGATTGTCACGCTCGTCTTGCTACTTCTTTTTGCAATTTTTGGATGGGATGTTCAAGATCGTCTTGTAGATGTGTTTAGAGATGTAACAATGATGTATATTGGAACAGTTGGCGTGATTGATGCTGTAAAAGCTTATAAGGGGAAACCATCAATTATTGGAACCATTGCTGCAAAATTTAAATCAAACGATGATGAGGAAATTATTGATGATCCTTAAGAGTAAATTAAAGAAGTGGGGCTGGAAGATTGCCGCTGGTGTTGTAACTTTGCTTATTTTACTAGGGTTTATTCTTGCTATCATTTTGCCGAAAGAAAAATCTGAAGCTGTGATTGTAGCTGCGATTGATGCGCAAGGGAAGCTTGCTGACAATGCAAAAGAACATGAGGTTCGGATTGCTGTAGCAGAAACAAAGCACAGCGAAGGCAAAAGGGTGCTTGAAGAGAAGCTCGCAGAAATTGATGCAGAGCCAGATTCACTTCGCCGCCGAAAGGCCTTAATCGCGATGCACAGAGAACTACTCTAATGCGTTCATTTATTGCACTTCTGGTTGCAATCGCAGTGCTTGCAGTTCCAATGCAGGCCGCAATTGCTATTGAACCAGAAGTAACTGTAGAGCTCAGGTCAGACTTTGACCCACTTGCGATTGATTATGAGCATACAGACCCTGACACAGGCGTAACTGTTGTGCTACAGGGTGTTCTACTATCTGAATCAAGTTATCGTGATTTGCTCTTTATACAAAAAGAGCTCAAACTTGATCTTGATCTTGCATCAAGCCAAGCAGAGTCTTGGCGGCTCCGCTGGGAAGTTGACATGCAAGTTAAGAACGCGCACATTGGCGTTCTTGAAGTCCAATTATCTAAAACAAACACATGGTTTGCAAGGAACAAGGGCGGCATAGGCTTTAGTCTCGGCGTTTTTGTAACTGTCCTTTCTTCAATCGGACTAGCATATGCATTTGCAGGCGCCGGAAACGTCGCCGGAGGAAACTAAGATGGCAAAGAAATTCAATATTTCAGCAATTCACCAAGCAGCTTCTGAGGTCAAGCACCCAGATGAGTGGGCATTCTCTGTACAGACCGGTCAGATTAATCAAGGTGAAGGTGTTCGTTACACTTTAACATACGTCACTATTGAAGCGCTTGATGATTGGGGTCTGGCAAATCTTCTCAACGACCGTGAAAAGAATGCCAAGGAAGCCATGAAGGATGTTCATAAGCAACTTAAGGCCCGCTATAAAGAGCGCGCCGGCCATGCCCTTCCAGGAAAAGAGGTGCTGGCGACTATTGATATGGATGCTGCAAGTGTAACAGCAGATCGTTCTGGTTTTTGGGGTCACGGATATGATGGCCATGCTATCGCGAATCGATACATTGTAAAGCACATTTGCGTTTATGATGTTGACTCGGTTGAAGCAGTAGAGTGGATGCAGGAGCTATAAATGTATGAGCGCGAAGAACGTGCTGAACGCACAGGGATGGTTTGGATAAAGACAGGTCACGTCCCAGGCCAGCCAAACGTCGAAAAAGGCTATTGGATTAGTAAGAATCTTGCTGCTGCACGAGCTGCTGCTGGTGACTCTGTAAAGATTAGCAACACTTGTGACTGCTGCAAGCGCATCCCGACTGCGCAGAGAAAGACGACCAAATCCGACATTAATAAGTGGGGGATTTGCTCAACATGCGTAACACTGTGGGTAGATGGAGATCCAGATCTTCAAAACCTTCCAGCTGGTGAGCTTCTTCCAGCTGTAAAAGAAAAGCGTGAAACTACACGCGCGTGGATTCTAAGTAAGGAACCTTTCATTAGAGACCAATTGCTAAAGAGATTTGAGCTAGAGAGACAAGAACATGCTTCCGACAATTTTACATCTAGTAGAGGCTAATAATAATGAAAGCCTGCGCGTCAAAGTTCCTGAAATTTTAAATGTTGGTGGGGGAAAATATGACAGTTTACAATATAGCACATTACGCGAATGAGCTGCCAGATATGCCTAGTGAAGTGGATCAATTTCTAAAGGGGCTTTTTAAGAATGGCATTCACTAAGAAGGTCCTGACAGAGGAGCTTCGTCGGTGCACAAGACAACCGGCTGAGGGTGATGCGTATGACAGCGCAGGAGCCATCTATTTCATGAAGAAGTACGGGTACATCTCGCATCCAGTGCGAGGTAAGATCCGCTTTGACATGTTCAAATTCCAGGAAGAAGCCACACAGCTGTTCGATGAGAACCGCTTTGCTATCATCCTGAAGGCACGCCAGCTTGGCTTTTCAACGCTGCTTGCAATGTACGTCACATGGCTCATGCTGTTCAAGCGTGACCAAGTTGTCATTATTATCTCTAAGGATGCCGCAGCTGCTAAGGGTCTTATTCGTAAGATCAAGTACGCGCTGAAGGCACTGCCATATGAATTCAAGCGCGCCTTTGGCATCTCTTATGACGATAAGAAGCGTCGGGGTGATGTCAAGCTCGTAGCAGATAACGTTCACACAATCGAGTTGCCAAACGGTTCAACTGTTAAGGCCATGGCACCCACAGACAATGCGGGCACCTCTGAATCGACGTCACTTCTTGTTATCGATGAGGCGGCAAAGATTCCAAATCTCGACACAATCTGGACGTCAGCATACCCAACAATTTCAACAGGTGGTCGAGCCATTGTGTTCAGCACTCCCTTCGGCGTCGGTGGCATGTTCCACAAGATGTACGAAGATTGTGTGGCGGGCAGAAATGATTTCGTTGCGCTTCGGCCACTTATGTGGCATGAACATCCTGATCGTGATGAAGAATGGTTCAAGACGGAGACCCGCAACTTCTCCAAGAAGAAGATTGCACAGGAATATGAGTGCAACTTCCTATTTTCAGGTGATACAGTTATTTCTGGTCAAAGACTTGAAGTCCTACAAGCACACGCAATTGATAAGTGGCATACAGAAGGCCGTGACGGCAGGATTTGGGTTTACGAAACATATAAGCCAGGGCATAAGTATGTAATTGGCTCTGATGTCGCCAGAGGTGACGGAGAAGATTATTCATCATTTTCCATTCTTGATGCTGAGATGGGACAGGTTGTTGCTGATTTCAAGGGTAGATTGAAGCCAACAACATTTGGGCACCTCCTATATGATATTGGGCATGAGTATGGTGGCTGTGCAATCTCTGTTGAGAACACAGGGATTGGCTGGACAACTGTTGAGAAGCTTGAAGAACTGCGTTATCCTGCCCTTATTTATACAGTCAAAGGCAAGCCTGCCGAGCATGTTCTTGTGAAGTATGGGACACACCGAAAAGACCTTGTTCCAGGCTTCACAATGTCTTCAACGGTGCGTCCTCTTATTGTTGCACGCATGCAAGAGTGGATTGAATCGGGGGATGATGAAGAAAATGAAATTGTTCCTAAGCTCCCGCCAAGACTGCTTGAAGAACTGAAGACGTTCATTTGGCTCAACAACAAACCCCAGCACATGCGGGGCTACCATGATGATTTAATCGTAGCTTATTCCCAAACCTTGTGGCTGCGTGATAGAATTGTATTAATTAATGATTCAAGAGAAGTCGAAGGAATGCTGGCCGGAATGACACTCGAAACTAATACTGTTACTGACATGACAGGCTATAAGTCAGATGAGTTTGCCCCACAGAAGCCATCACAAGCGCAGTTGAAGCGCAAGAGTGTATATGGGGAAAAATTCGATATCGACTTTTCATGGCTTATCTCGACTGGCTGAGCATAGTCGAGGATTTCGGAGGATTGCATGAAATATTTACCAACGATGAGAATGCTACTAGAAGCCACACAGGTTGATTTCACACTGCGGCAGTTTGTTTCACGTTATCGCGCCAGCGGAGTAACACAGCACCCCCCCGTTTCTGGTGAGCATGTTAACACTGGGCCTATGCGCAGCCGAGTGGGTGTGCAAAAGCGGGCAGTGTATGCTAACGTAGAAGATCATGATTTACACGCTTTTAAGTACAGCAAGCTGTTTATTGATTACTTTCCGGGCTGGACAAGTGATTATAAAAAGATGTGGACTTCAATTGTGACTGTGACTGAAACGCCGGGAACTCCCCAAGTTTTCCATTCATACTATAAACAAATTCCAGAGCAAGCGTACGTGTACGTGATCAGCAGTATTAAAGAGCAGGATCAGCAATTTATGGAGTTGCTGGCCAGTACGATTGAAGATGCGAATCTGCAGATGCTGGGCAAAGAAGCGCCTGCGAAGCACCTTGGTTATTCTGACGATGAAGAAACTGTTTATTCAAGGAAGCGCCCGGGCTTAGCCAATAGAAAAGCCGACATCCTCCCGCCGACTGCGGCCTTTATAAAAAAATTGCAGCAGCTAGTGGTCTCTGGAAAGTTTGACGACTTTCCAGCACCAGATGCAGCTTCCTGGGCCAAAAGCCAGAAAGCGTTCACGGGTTTGTTCCAAGCACTATATGCTGCGTTTGGTGTGCAGCTTGATGAGGGTGAAGTTATCACTCTGATCACAGACGCATTTTTTCGTGATGTTGAAGAATTGATGCAAGAAAATGCTGAAGAATTGACGTGGTTCATTGTTATCGATCACATGAGCTACAAGCTTCCAGAGCAGGATGTAGCTGCTGCAAAGAACGCAATCGCAGCTGGCGAAGATGTTGGCTGGGGTACTGCTGATAGTTCAATTCCAGCGTGGTGGTTAACAGAGGAGCAGTTTCTTACGAACATGAGCAGTACCCCAACACTTGACGCATTTATGCAGGCTTGCGAACAGAACCACACAGAAGAGTTTGCTTGGGAAAACGCTTGATGCACTACCTCGTCTACCAGACTACCAACACTGTCAATGGAAAGATCTACGTTGGTGTACACCAGACTGAAGAACTGAAACGTTCATTTGGCTCAACAACAAACCGCAGCACATGCGCGGCTATCATGATGACTTAATCGTAGCTTATTCACAAACCTTGTGGTTGAGGGATAGAATTGTGCTAATTAACGATAGCCGTGAAGTTGAAGGAATGCTGGCAGGCATGACGCTGTCGACGAATACCATTCAGGATGTGACAGGTTATAAAGCTGATGAATTTGCTCCAAGAAAGCCATCACAAAGTCACTTGAAGACTAAGAGCGTATACGGCGAGAAATTTGATGTCGACTTTTCGTGGTTGATTGGATGAGGGCTGATTATGAAGTTTCCAACAATACAAAAATTGCTGCTTGAGGCTTCAAAGAAAGAAAAGGTCCAAGCTGATCCTGACTTTTTAAATCCAGACGTTTCACACAAAGAGCTGGCAAATAGATACAACATGGATTTATCTAGTGTTTCGAAGTATCGCCGTGCTGCAGGTCTTGCTCCCCTTAAAAGAGGTGGCCCAGGTGTAATAGCCAAGCTTAGAAAAGATCCGGATATCTATGACAAGAATGTCATGCATAAGACAATTGCAGCTCGCTATGGTATTAATTCTGCTACAGTTTTAAGAATTCGACAGAGGTTAGGTGTTAAAGGCTTTAAGAGTTCAATGGGACCAATTCTTAAGAATGATCCAGATATTAGAAATCGTGATATTACTAATAAAGAACTCGGACAAAGGTATGGCATTGATGCATCAAGAGTTAGTATCTATCGTAAAGAATTAGGTATTGAGCCTAGGCGAATGAGCAGAAAAGAGATTGTTGCATTCCATAAGAAGCTTAAGGCAGATCCTCACTTTATGAATGGAAGGGTAAGTGCAGTTGAGCTTGCAGCCAAGTATGACGTAGCACCTGCAACAATCAAGAATTTACGAAAAGCAGCAGGTTTTAAGCCATATACTCCTAAGTGGTTTAATGATTCAATTCTTAAAGATAAACTTGTAGGGCATGCTGAGGTAATTGCAAAATTACGCACTAGATTTCCAGGCGAGCTTGACACAATTACACTTAGCCGCGTAAGGGCACGCCGCAGAAAGCTGGGAATTGAATTTGGCCATGCCGGCCCCCGTGCAAGACAGCCAAAAGAGCCAAGCGAAATTATCGATATCTTTGATGACGATGATGATTTTCTAACAGATGAAGATCTATCTGACGAAGAAGTGTCAATAGAGATTGGTCTTCCGCTTGCAACAGTCTTTTATAAGCGTGATATGTTAAAAGTTAAGAGACCACCAATCAAGAAGCCCCTCGGAAAAACAAGTAAGCTTGTAAATGATCCACGCATGCTTGACGAAACATTGACAGACAAAGAAGTTGCAGAGCAAATGGGCGTGCGTTTTGCAAATGTGTACTATATCAGAAGTAGGTTAGGTGTAAAGCGCCCATCTGATTCAGGGGATATAAAGTGAAGTTTCCAACAATACAAAAACTGACAGAAGTAGTTGACGAGTTTAGCGCCCGCCACGTTGAAAGTGCGATTAATAAAGTAGCAGAAAAAATAAGAAGAGATCCTAGCATTGTTATTCAAGAGCTTGAGCAGCTCCTTATGCTTGTAAAAAGATTAACGCACGGCATGTTTACACTTGATTTTCCAGATTCAAAATATCGTGATAATGATGTTGATCTCATTGATGGAATAGAGAACTTAATTGAAGCAGTACGTGATGGTGAAGAAATAGAAGAGGTCTTTTATTTTTTAAAGATGTATGCAACATTTGCAAAATCACAGTATGACATGAAGGCTGCTATTGATATTCTGCGAAGAGATTTTAACTTTGCAAAAAGTGCAAGTGATATTGGGCGCGAAGTTGAAGATGAACTTGATTTTGATTGATTACTGCGGGCAAATAAAGAAGTATAATCTATTTACAATTAGCAATCAAGTTTGATTGCAACAGAATGAAGGTAACAAACAGTGGCTGACGTTTTCAAACAATTGACCAGGCTCTTTAAGTCTGGACCAGTGGTTCGCCACAGGATCCAGCGCCTTCCGTACCAACCGTCTGATTCTTCCGGCTTTAGCTCTCTATCATACAACACGTACAGTACAGTTTCGAACGTAGGCCAAATTGAACGAATGGCGCGCTACAACGACTATGCCGAGATGGAGATGACGCCGGAGCTTGCTTCAGGTCTTGACATCTACGCTGATGAAACATGCGTTCCAGATCCTCACGGCAGAATCATCCAGATTAAGTCTCAAGATGAAGATATTCGCCTGATCCTCGAACAGCTTTTCGGTGACATTCTGAACCTCGACTTCCAGCTTTGGGGTTGGACTCGTAATATGTGCAAGTACGGCGATCAGATGCTGTACCTTGATGTGAACGAGCACAACGGTCTCTTGCAAGCTGTTCCAATTCCAATTAATGAAATTGAGCGTGAAGAAGGCTACGATCCCAAGGATCCATTTGCATATCGTTTCCGTTGGGTAACGATGGGAAACCGTGTGCTGCAGCCGTGGCAGGTTGCGCACTTCCGCGTTCTTGGTAATGATGTGTTCCTTCCCTATGGTACGTCAGTAATTGAACCTGCCCGCCGCATCTGGCGCCAGCTTCTTCTCATTGAAGATGCCATGCTTGTCTATCGTATCATCCGCTCACCTGAGCGCCGTGTCTTCTATATTGACGTAGGAAATGTTGAGCCTGAGAAGGTTCCGGCATTTATGGAGCGCGCAAAGTCAGCCCTTAAGCGTTCACAGGTTGTCGACAGTTCAACTGGGCGCGTTGATCTGCGCTACAACCCACTTTCCGTAGATGAGGATTACTTTGTTCCTGTCCGCGGCGATAAATCATCACGAATTGAAACACTCCCTGGAGGCCAGTTCACAGGTGATATTGAAGATGTGCAATACATTCAAAGCAAGTTGTTTGCGGCACTCAAGATTCCAAAGAGTTACCTTGGCTATGAAGAAGATCTAGGTGCAAAGTCAACACTTGCCCAGGAAGATATTCGCTTCGGCAGAACAATTGGCAGAATCCAACGAAGCATTATTAGTGAATTAACACGAATTGCAATCATTCACCTTTTCATCCTTGGGTACACAGGCGACGCCCTCTTCAATTTTGAAATTGACATGACGTCCCCGTCAAAGATTTACGAGATGCAGCAACTTGAACTCCTCAGGACAAAGATGGAAGTTGCTGGCCAGGCCGGTGAAGGACTCTTTGACAAGCAGTGGCAGTATGATAATATCTTCTTCATCCCCCGCAATGTGCAGGAAGGAATTCAAAATCGTTTAAAGGATGATAGGATGTTTGAGCTTGAGCTTGAAAGTATGGAAGCTCCTCAGGATGAGAAAGAGAATCCTGAGGAAGTAAAGCCTGAAGAGAAGCCTAAGAAGGAAGAGGAAGCAGTCAGCTTAACTGATGGTCACATCTACGACGATTCTGAGCTTGAAGAATTATCTGGGCATGATAAGCGGAAGTCCTCTGGTCCTCGCCGCCAAAGTAATCACTCTGTTGCATTCCCAGAAGTTGATCGCGATATGTTTAATGTTGATATTGGTGGCCTTGTACAAGCATCACTCGGCGAACGCCAAATCAAGAAGCATTCGACACTCCTTGAAAGTATTGCTAAAGGCATGCCAGAGCTGTCCAGAAGCCGTCCAGAACAACAAATTGAAGAGCTTGAACTGGATGATGATGATGCATTTGGTATTGATGAAAGCTTAAACATTTCGGGCAAATAGAGGCATGTTTCCGACCATCTCGAACCTGTTGCTCGAAGTTACGATGCAGCAGGTAGAACAACGCTTTGAGGGCAAGAAGTTCCGGCGTGCTATTCAAAAGCATGTAAAGCTGCCAGGTGCTCTCGAAACTACGCCTGGTGAAGTTGTTGTGATGGTCAAGGGTCTCGTTCCTGAAGACATTCCGGAGGCATCAAAAGCTGAGGCGCTGAATTGGGCGATCAGCATCTTCATCTCTGGCGAGCTCGGGAAGCATATGAACGCGAAGCACGGCGGAATTGACATCTACGTCGATCTTGTGAGTGACATTGAGACGTTCTACCAGACAAAGGAAGCGGGCTTAGATCATCTACTTGATGAGCGTGACATCTATCGGTATACCGATGTAGCTGCTTTCATGGATGACATGCAGGATGTCGTTGTCAAGCTAGCGAACCATAGAGCTGGCAAAGTTAATCCCACCCTTGCGGCCGAGGGCTTGAATCTGATCGGAGAAACGCCCGAGTGGCAGATCTTCATCCCTGAGAATAAAGCTGCCGCCTGCAAGCTTGGGCAAAATACGAAGTGGTGCACAGCAGCGCCGGGTCTCAATTACTACGAAGAGTATCACAGCGAGGACGACCCTCTTATCATCTTCAAGCATAAGAAAGATGAAGAGAAGGATCTGCAGTTTCACTTTGCCATTCCTTCTGACGGGCCCCCTCGTCGAGGACAGTATATTGACTACGGGTTGTATTCCGGCGGTGATTATAGTCAATGGTACGAAGATCACGGACAGCATGAAGAAGGCCAGGGTCCACAGTTCAGCGACGTAAATGATCGCCCTGTAGCATTTCAAGTTGTGAAGACGATGGTGCATATCTTAAAGCGCATGCCGAAGCTGCCAAGAAAAGTAAAAGACTATCTTGAGCACGACTTTGATGTGAATGCAATCGACTTCAGTCATGCATAAGAGAATTTAAACTGTTCACTAAACCAAGGATAGTTATAGAAGAACCTGTGAGAGAATATAAATGACGCACAACAAGAAGAGAAATCTCGGTGTAACTTGCGATCTAATCGTGCACAACATTGCGCGCGATACAATGGATGGCAACAAGCAGCGTGCTCGGGTCGGTGTTAACATGCTAGAGCGATACTTTGGTAAAGGCTCTCCGCTTGTTGAAGAGTATGCTCCATTCAGCATAGTTCGTGAAATGCGAATTGCTGATTTAAGCCAGGCTGACAGAACACTTGATCGTATCTTAGCAGCTGCGGCCGCAACAACAACAAACCTTGACCATGTTAAAACATCATTGATTCATGAGATGAATCGTGTGTATGGTCAAGATGTCTGGGGTACAAAGATTCCAGATTATAAGCTGTACGCTTCACTGCAGCAATTGATTACTGCACGCAAGTCTGGAATGCTGTCAGAAGCGCGTCTTGTATCTGAGCGTAATGCAGTAATTAGCCACATCACACAACCACTTGCCGAAGGCAGCGATCTACTTCAAGAATTCGATGATCCTCTTGTTCAAGTGATGATGACAGCTAATTTCAATAAGCGTTACGCTGAGCTTCCAGGCCCAAATAGAAAGCTAATTGAATCGTTTGTCACTCATGGCATCGCGGGCACATTAGACAAGTTTAACGAGAAGCTTGATCAATATAAGCAGGTTCTTGATAATCGCGTTAATCGTGCACTTGAGTCAGGAAACCTCACAGAGCATGTTATCTCTACTGTTCGTGAAGCGCAGGCAGTTCTTGAAGCTGCCGAGGGTGATGAGAGAGTAACACTCATCATGGAATATGCAGATCTCTCAAGGGAGCTTGAGGGAAATGATCATGCAATTAACCAAAAATGATAAAGAGAGTGTCTCAAATATGGCGCAGCAGACAGTTGACGAGCGTGAAGCCCAGCTCCCAGAAGGGCTCGCCGAGGGCCTAATTGACGATGAAGATATTGAAAGCCTCAACGTTTTAGGTAGTCAAGCAGAAGAAACATCGGATCAGCTCCGCGTTGTTGGTAATTACATCGACGATGTCGGTGAGGACTATCACGAAAATGCTGCAGCTGCCGTTCAAGGCATAACAGCTGGTGGCTCAGATTCAAAGCCTCTCAAGAAGCATATCTTTGATGAAGCAAGCATCGCCGATATTGAACCCCATTCTAAGACTGCAGCATTTGTTCTGTTTCACAATCGCGGCAAATTCCTTGTAGCTTTGCGTGCACCCGGTGGCGATTGTGGTGAAACATGGAGCAACATCGGTGGCGCCCAGGAAGCTGAAGATATTATCTCTGGTGATCCGTACACGTCATTTGTTAGAACAGCTGCACGAGAAGTTGGTGAAGAAGTTGGCGCAATGCCTGTAACTGCGAAGATTCGCGGGCACTACATGCATGAAGGTGAAGGTTTCAAGGCGTTGAACTTTATTGCTGATATTGATGATAAAACTGCAGACAACTGGAAGTTTGAGCTTCAAAAAGATGAGCTCACTGAGATTAAGTGGGCAACATTAAGCGAATTGAAATCACAGGCAAGAGATTTGCATCCGGCCTTTCGGCGAATGCTCTTTAGGTTCTATGGTTCTGATGGTGCTGAAGTTATGGATCCGTTTGAGGGTGAGCCAGGCGGCAATCTTAAGTTCAAGCAGGCTCCATCTCGCAAATCAAAGTCACCGACAATACCAACTGGTCGAATGTCGACAGGTGAACCAAATGCGCTGTATGGTCGTGGTTTGTTCCAGGTCGATCACGTACTTCGGGAAGACGGACCATATAACATGGTCGGAAACCCAAGTAGCGATAATTATATGAGAGACTTGTTCACACCTGACACTATTGTCTGGTACGACGGTGATGGAGTTAATATTCCATCCTCAATTTTTGGAGAGGGACGCATAATGTCTGATCTATTCACAGCACTTTTTGAGGATTGGTCACCTGACGTTCCTGATGCAGAGCTCGAAACAAAAGATATCAAGAAAGCGGGTGACAAATCTGCAATTGATAAAGAGCGGCCAGAAGATGTAGAGCGCTACGGTGAAGATTATATCTCTGATTCAAATAGCTCTGATATGCGCTCACCATGGGCCAGCATGTCAGAATTGTTTGATGCTGATAATGAGTCTCCTGGCGCAAAAAAGCTTGCGAAGGCAAAGCCTGAAAGCAAAACAAATGCTGCTGACCAGCGTTTAATTACATATGAAGGTTCGGGTAAAATTGATAAGTCATGGCTTGATGAATTTGATCTCCTTGAGTGGTATCGCATCGCAGAGGCAAACGATGAGCCTGAGGGCGAAGATGAAAAGGGTCCTGATTCAAAAGCAGTAGATATCAACCTTGATAATGACGCAGATCCAGATGATGTTGCGTCAGTAAATTACGACGACGTAAAAAATCCAAGTGATGATATAAAGCGCGTCCAAGATAGAGATGACAAGCCAGATGAACCTGAAGAGCCTGCTGATGAACCTGAAGAGGGCGACCACGCTGACGTCGGAGAGGACGGTGAAATCGACGAAGAAACGTTGAAGCGAATTCAGAGTAAGCTTGCTTCGTTCATCAGCAGGTCACTTCAGTCTGATGACCCCATAAAAGTTTTTATGTCTGGCAACTCTGTTGTTATGCAGTTCAATCGAGTTTCAAATAAGCAAACGGTTCAGTTAGTCATTGCTTCACCATCTTCTGTAGCACTTAATGTGGGACGAAAGACTGATGATGAAGCAGTTGTTGGCACAGCAATCTCAAGCGTGAACCTCTAAGGAGATTAATCATGGCTGATCGAAAAATCCTCTGCGAATTTTACCAGCTTGAGTATGATGCTGACAAGCTTCGTGAGGATGTGGAGGCTGGTCGTGACATCATCCTCTCTGGCCGGTGCCAGCATGCTGATTTGGGAAATGCAAATGAGCGCAAGTATCCGCGTGAAATTCTTGAACGTGAAGTTCAAAATTATCAAACACCCATTCAAGAGCGAAGAGCGTATGGAGAGCTTGATCATCCACAAGACACTGTTGTAAACTTGCAGAAGGCATCACACATGATGACTGAAGTCTGGTGGGAAGGTGATGAAGTTTTTGGAAAGCTTAAGCTAATGGGAACCCCGACAGGCCAAATTGCTGAGGCAATCCTTAAGGCAGGCGGAGTATTAGGAATTAGTTCACGCGGAGTTGGTTCGACACAAGCCTCTGGTGGCTTTGATGTAGTCCAAGATGATTTCCAATTAATTTGCTTTGATTTAGTATCTGAACCATCAACACCCGGTGCATACGTGCTACCAGAAGGCAAACGGATCTTGCGGCCAAGAGAGCGAAATGATCGCATCACCAGGATTGCAAACAATATAATTTTCCACAAGCGTGGCAAGGAGTAACCGATGAGTATGAATAACCCGCTTGCAGGATTGCATGACGTTTCGCAATATGGAGTGTCAGGTTATCCATATCTAACGCAATCAACTGCGAATGCTTCAACAGCAGTTGAAATTAAATTTCCACAAGTCACACGATTCTTCACAGTGCAGGTGCTCACTAGCGGCTCTGTTGATTTCGCAGTAACAGAAAATGGCCTTGATAGTGGCCATACTTTTAGGCTTGAAAATTCTGGTTCTTTAGCTGTTGAGCTTCGAACACCATCACTTTTCATGCTCGCAGTTGACGGAGATGAAGATGTGCAGGTCGTTGCCGGTCTAACTGGAATCCCTGCAGGCCTCATGATAGTCACAGGATCTGATGGCCAAGAAGGCGTAGGTTAGAAAAGATGAAAGTGAATAAGAAGCAATTAAAGGCAAAGCTTAAGCCACTTATTCGTGAATGTATCAATGAGGTCCTGTCAGAGATGCTGATTGAAAGTAAGCTTGCTGGGATTGTTGCAGAATCTGTTTCACGGGTTCTGAATGAAAACAGTGCTGCAGCACCCTCACACCAGCAAGCACCCAAGCAGGAAATGAGCATTGAGGAAATGTTTCAGAGGAATATGGCGAGCAATAGGCTTGATGAAAGAGTCACACCTCCAACCCGTCCATCAATGAGTGTTGGCGGTGTTGATATCTTTGCAGACGTTGGCGCCCCCATTGGTCGAGGTGACAGTCCAGAAGCATTAATGGCAGAGCACTCTGCTGGAGCAATGGGTGGTGATGCCGATCTTGCAGCACTTGGTTTAGATTTTGATGTGATGCAGCGCGCCGCTGGCATTGAAGTTAAAGCACCGCAGCAATTGCAGTCAAATTTTCTTGAAGAGCAGCGGCTAGCGTCACTGCGCGCGTCACTTGATGTTCCTGTTGGATCACCTGAGGCGACACAGGCTATTATTAACACGAGGACAAGGTAATGGGTTTCGGGGGCGGCTTCGGCGGCGGCTTTTCACAAGATTCTCGACCTGCTGTTGGCGGAGGTGATGGTGCAACAGTGACTGAGCTAACTATTGTCCCAATAATTGCAGACAGTTCGCTTGTCTATACCGAGAGCGGCGGTCTTTTAGTTGGGTCTGGAGGCGCTCTGGATGGTAGGGAGGTTCAGAATTTCGCATTGTTCGACTCCATAACTGAGTACCCTGATAGATTCGAGTTTATACTAGGGGACCCCGGCGCACACCATTACTGGGGCTATACAACAGCCGCACCTAACGACGCGGCAGCGCTAATCTTAGGCACCTGTGTTGGAAACAGTGAAGTAGCGGTGAACTTTGAGAGTGACGCTGCAACATTATCACGGAACATATTTGCAGGCAAGTGGAGCGGTAACGCAAACACAGACAATGATACTAGGCAAGTTGGGGCACTGTATAAAGATAGCATAATGTACCCTCGTGCCATGGCATTCGGCGCAGCAAGGTTGGGCACTAGCCATAATCCAGTACCAACATGGACTGACGATCAGTGGATTGGGTTTGAATCTATCGATGGAATGTGCGACTGGAAATGGAAAGAGCTTGAAGGTGATGCATGGGTAACTCCAGACCCTGACGAGTGGGATTGCGTTGGCGCGCAGTCCAAATTAGGTGTAGGTTTTGGCGCGCAAAATGGCGCAACTAGCGTGCTATTTATTGTCTATAAAATTACAGCAGCATTTTATGCATCTTCTGAGCTTGATGCTCTTCCATAAAGCTTTTCTAATTAGTGCTACTATCTGGTGCTAGATATTTAACAGGATAATAGAGTTAAACTATGAGTACATTCTTTGAGCATATGCGCAGCAACGTCGCTGCTATAATTCCGCAGAAAAGGAACCAGGGTGAATACCGTGGGGAACCTGTAGATGATGCTCGCACTGACACTTTCTATCCAAAGCAGGGTATGAGTGGAAATAAGATGGGAATGTACGGAAATCCTGCAATCGCAGACCGCGGGATGACAAAGACATCAAGAGATGCGCATCCAGCAACTACATCAATCTCATACGGTGGCAAGGGCGGCTTTCAAGACCCTGCATACGGGCCTGACGATACTGGAGAGCCTGATACAGAATTGCAGGGGATGCTGTCACTAAAGGCTGAAGCTCCAGGTAATAAAAAAGCAAATCCACTAGATGATCTCAAGAAGCGGGTCGAAGAATTCAAGCCTAAAGATCCAAGCATAAAGCGTGTAAAGTTTCATGCATGGCCTCCCTTTCAGGGCACATTCACTGGACAGACTCATTACACACATACACTTGACTGGAAAAATGTTGCATGGGATAAAAAGACTCCAGCTGGCATTCCGACAGGTGAAAAGGGTTTTGGTCGTATCTTATCTAAGGTCGAGCGAGGCCATGTTTTTTGGCACCCATTTGATAAGCCAAAAACACTCGAGTTTGATAGCCCGTCAGCGTTTATGGATTTCATGGATAAGTTTCCATATCATGGGCTTACCCAGGACGATCTTCGACAGGTTGGTCAAGGAAAATTTGCTGCACGTTCACGCGGCAGATGGTCTTCATCTAAGAGACCCCCAGAGGGAAGCTTGGCACGCATGATGGATAAGTCAGCCCGCCAAGTTGCAAAGGCTAAAGGCGTTGCACTTAAGGATGATGAAAGAAACAGAGCAGATCTTGCGCAGGCTAGAGCCGGCGGAGATCCAGCAAAAGATAGAATTAAAGCACGGGCTGCGAAGCCTGGGCAAAAGGTAATTCGGCGAAAACCGAAGAAAACAGAAAGTGTTCATATCACAGCAGAGAGGCTTCAAGAAATAATTCATGAAGAGGTTGCTGCGTATTATGGAATTTGATCGGACTATAAATGGCGAAGAATGCAGTTAGAGTGTCGGTGGCAAGAAGAGGTAATGATACGAATCAAAAACTTATCAAGCGCTTCTGTCGAAAAGTACAAAATTCAGGTATTCTTGACGAAGCAAGAGAAAGAATGTATTTTACCGGAACACGTAGAGCAAAGAAACGCCGCAAGGCCCGCAGAAAATAGTGTCATTTGACACAAATAAACGAGCACTGTTATAACCCAAACGCTAGATATTTCTAGACAACTACCGGAGAAGCGATTAATGTCACTTTACGAAAACGCAGTCCTTGATGCAAAGAAGATTCGGGAGAGCGCCCTGCATGCCGCACGTACGGTGATGGCGGAGTCGCTTCGACCAAAGATTGATAGCATTGTAAACGAGAGCGTAAGCGCTCACTTTGGCGAAGGAGCCGACGACATGGAATATGAGACCGAGGCCGCTGAGGACCTTGAACTTGAAAGCCTCTTTGGTGAGGTTGAGGATGAGGAGCCGGCGCCCGTTGAGGAGCCTGTTGCTGATGATGAGCTGGAAGAGCTCTTTTCTCTAAGCGAAATGGCCGATGAGGACGAGCTTGAAGAGGCTGCCGATGAGGATGAGCTCGATGAGGCTGCTCTTGAAGAGGCGCTTCGTGGAATTGCAGAGGCCGCGGGTCCTGCAACATCTGACTTTGGTGATATTGATGCACCAGAAGAGCATATTGATCCTGCGTCAGGTCTAGCCGAAATCGGTTCTGAGTACCAGGCTGGCAAGGAAGCCGGCACTGTTGCAAACGTCCAGAAGTTCGCTGCTGAGGTACGCAGAGTTCGGACTGAGAATGCAAAGCTTCGTAAGCTTGCACGAAAGACTGTGAAAGAGAATTCTACTCTTCGCAAGACAAATGGAAAGCTCTACGGAGCTCTCAAGGAAACAAATCTTTTTAACGCCAAGGTTGTTTACACGCAGAAGGTTCTGCGTAGTCTACCCAGTGCTAACGCTGAAGGTCTGAGGAAGCAAGTTGCTGAATCCTTCGACAGGGCGAAGAGCGTAGACGCGGTGAAAATCGTTGCTGAAACTTGGAAGTCAACATTGAAGAACGTTCTTGCAGAAGGTCGTCGGGTTCCATCAAGTTCCCGCTCAACTGGACCAAGTGCACGACTTAATGAGGGCGCTAACAAACAGGTTCTAAGTGAGTCGTGGAAGCGAATCGCTGGAATCGTAAGCTAAAAACGCTCGAAAGCACTAGGAGAATTAAGAAATGACTAACATGAACGCACTCTTTGAGGGAATTCGAAACCCTAATAAGAAGGCTGATCACACGCGCATGCTGAATAAGTGGCGCAAGACTGGACTGCTTGAGGGGCTGTCAGGTGAACGTGCAGGTACGATGGCAGTGATGCTTGAGAACCAGGCCCGCGCGCTTTTGGCAGAAACTAACTCGCAGGGTGGCCTTGCTGGTACGGCTTCTGATGTGCAGGGCTTCCAGAACATTGCATTCCCCATGGTTCGCCGGGTGTTTGCAGGGCTTCTGGCCAATGAGCTGGTTTCTGTCCAGCCAATGAGTCTTCCCTCGGGACTACTCTTCTACCTCGATTATCGCTATGGCTCTGCCCGCGGTATGGGCGCAGGCCAGGGTGGAAATGAGGCTCCGAACGACTCAATCTACGGTTCACCAATTGCTTCTGAATTGCAGGCAGGCGGTGCGTCAGGTTCAGGTGGTCCCTACGATCTCCTGGGCGCAGGTTACAGCCGTCGAAACGTTGTTGTGTCAGGGTCAGCAGTTGAAGGCGACATTGTCGCAATTTCAGGTGCGGTTACTTGGGCGCAGACTGATTTCGATCCTGCTCTTGCTTCACTGTACAACCTCAGTTCTTCAACTGATCTGGTCCCCGGCCTGTTTGTTGTTGCACTATCTGGTTCTTCAACGCAGCCTGGTTTCTTCTTCGGAAGCACAAACGCTGTTTATGATGAGTCACTTGTGACTTCACTGTTCCTGTACTCAGGTTCTGTTGTAACGGAAACTGATGAGTCAGATGATGAGGCTGGTTCAATTGCTTCTGCAGGTACAATGCCGGGTGCTGTTACACAGCTCCGCCGATTGAACAAGCTTGCAACCGGTATTACCATTGCTTCACAGGTTGGTATGGGTGAAGGTGCAGACCGCGTCCACGTTTACCTGACTGGTTCGTACACTAACTTCCAGGCAAACGCAGGCTGGGCCGATGGTTCTGTCGCTGGTGCTAACCGTACTGTAGATAATGACATTGGTATTATGTTCCCGGTCTCCGAGAACCTGATTGTTGATGGTAATACAGCTGCTGTTAGTGTTGCACCGGCCTTCGAGTCTGATTTCGGTACTCTCAATGAGATTCCTGAAATCAACATTCGAATCAACAGTGTGTCTGTTGTGTCCGAAACTCGAAAGCTCAAGGCAGTCTGGACTCCAGAGCTTGCGCAGGACCTCAACGCATACCACAACTTGGATGCAGAGGTTGAACTGACTCAGATTCTGTCTGAGCAGGTCGCACTTGAAATTGATCGAGAGATTCTCGGTGATCTTCTGAATGATGCTGTTACAAAGCGCTTCTGGAGCCGTGCACCTGGTAAGTTCGTCGACAAGACAACTGGCGTGATTGTCACAGACAACAACAACGGACCTCGCTTCACTGGTACAGTCCGAGAATGGTATGAGACTCTTGTCGAGACCGTGATCGATTGCGCGAACGAGATCCACCGCCTAACGCTCCGCGGCGCTGCAAACTTCCTGGTTTGCGGTCCTGAGATTGCGACGATCCTTGAGGCCTCTGTGGTCTACAAGCCTTCGCTCTCCGGCTTCGGTAACGAGGGCATGAAGATGACGATCGGTGCTGAGAAGCTCGGTACCTTGAACAACCGCTTCACGGTTTACAAGGACCCCTACTTCCCACGCCAGAAGATCCTCGTCGGTTACAAGGGTAAGAGCTTCCTGGAGACAGGATTTGTGTACGCTCCGTACGTGCCGCTTATCACTACACCAACGATCTTCGAGCCGGACGACTTCACACCGCGTAAGGGCATCATGACCCGCTACGGTAAGAAGATGGTTCGCCCCGACTTCTACGGTGTTGTTACTGTCCTGGACCTCAACATCATCTAAACAATGATGCTGGGCAAATAACCCAATAAACGACAAACGCCCTGGAATGAAAGTTCCAGGGCGTTTGTCGTTTCAGTGTGATAGTTATAACGATGTCGCAATTTCCGTCAATGAAGCAGCTTCTCACTGAAGCCTTCCCCAGAGTAAGCAGAGGAAAGCTGAGGAAGTACGTTGAAGGTCTGTCTGAGGAAGAGCTTTCCTGGACCTTTGTCCACTTCAGTGATTTGAATAAGCTTGGTCTTAACCCCAGCGCAAAATTTGATACGCCAATTGGGATTTATGGGTATCCTATTACACCAGAAGCAGAAAGCCTTGAAGGTTTTTCAATTGAAGAAATTATTAAACGCGATGTCCCGTACGCCGGGGATCGTAAGTTTATGCATATCTTCAAGGTAAAACCAGAACATCGTGATAAAATTGTTGTTTTACAAAATCCATTTAGCGACTTTCCCAAGATTCGCCAGCAGTTTCCAGAGCTTGGTGAATTCATGTATGACTCTGTGGCATGGAATATCGACCAGCTTCAAAGAACTGGTGATGATGTTGAGCAAGTAGTTGTTGATGCGATTGTGCAATCACATAAAACGTGGCGGGATGAAGCACATAAAAATGATAGGACATCAAAGGCGTGGAATGTGATGCGCCATATGTTTGGAAAATCAGCGCAGAAGTGGACATCGGGGCTTAAAAGGTATTTTGGTGTACACGGCATTGTAGATAACGGAACCGGCACACTTCATAAGAATGAACCAGCACAGGCTTTTTTTGCTTCTGCAGATCTTCTTGAACATATTATGACAATTGAGGATACTGGACCGAACCTTAGCGCATATTCAAAAGAAGCGCTTCCAGGTATACGTGCAACAAAGGGTGCTGCCTCACGCATGCAGAAGCTTGCAAAAAAGTGGGGCGTAAAGCTGGAGAAAGAAACGATTGAAACCGGCGGAGGGGTTCGTTTTAACCTTACGATCAGTGATCCGAAAAGCGCTGAGCAAATGATTTATCTCAGGTCATTTATTGCAAACAGTGGCGAAGTTAACGTCATTTTGCGCATCGCTGTTAAGAATGCATCGAGGCAAGAGGTCTATATCGATAAGCTGGATGATTTTGAAGAAGCCTTCAACGTTATTGAAAGAATTTCAGAACGAGCTCCGACAATCGAAAAGTTCTGGCAGCGTGGTAAAAATGATTAGTGGAGAATGATATGAATGCATATCCAGTAATCGTATTACTATAACAGAAAATGACGTCCAGACACACTTCCGGATGCCTTAAATGGGTTTTAGGGCACTCCATGATGGGTATGAATCAATACAATTTGTGTACTAAAACTATTTTGAGAAATTATGTCTGTGCGACCAGGATGCCAGTTGCAACAATATTAAACACATCGATACTTGAGACATCATCTCTAGCTTTAAAAACAATCTTATCGTTTGTGCTGGCACGGAGCCGAAGACCCCACTGCAGCCCGTATGTCAACGCTGTATCAAGAACTGGGATATATCCCTCAGACGTTCCGCTAACATTACTTGCTCTAAATGCTGTTGCTCCATCACCGAATGGTGGATTGCCATGAGCAAGTCTAATAAAATCAAAATTTGTTTTTAAGCCTTCATGCAGTGTAATACTGCCATTCGAATCTGTAACCCATGTAAATTCTACACCGTTTGATAATGCAGCAATATTGCCAAATTTACTCAAGACTGCATTTGTATCAACTATTGAAAAAGAGATTGCTTTAACGTAGATGTCAGTAGCAAAACCCATACTATTGTAATTAGGAGACTGCCAGCTATTTTGCCCATTCTTAAAAGCATATGAAGCATAGTTTGAGCTAGATATATTGATGACATGCACCGTAGGAGGGCGCAATGGGCTTAGACAATTCTACATTCCTTCCAGCGCAGGTAATTGGTTCAACAAGCTTTGGGATCTATGATACTGACCTACAGTTTTTAACTGCAGCTGCAGCCATGCCAGCTTTTGTAAATAAGAAGTTGGGAGGCTCAATTCTTCAAGTTGAACTGCTACCTGCTGATGTCTTTTCATCCATGGAAGAAGCTGCACTTGAATACGGTGCGCTTGTAAATAGTTACCAAGCTAAATCAGCCCTTGCAGATTTGATGGGAAGCCAAACTGGCTCCTATGATGCTCACGGAACTGTCTCGGGTAGTGTTGATGGAACGCAAAAGTTTCCAAATAACAGCATGGCGTGGGCAGAGAATGAGGCAGACGCAATCGCCGAACATCTTGGAATGGGAGGTTCTAAACGTGTTTATTCTGGCTCTGTTGTTCTTGTTGCGAATAAGCAAGAATATGATTTTGCGTCGCTACTTAGCGCTTCGAACCTTCATGGCGAAGCGACGGGCAGGGTTAAGATTAAAAAGGTCTTCCACACAGAGCCAGCAGCAGCATATCGTTTCTTCAACCAAACATCATACCTGAACTATCTCAACAACGAGTTCAAGTTCGAATCGTTCACACCTGAAACAGCTTTCTATCTCTTACCGATTTGGGAAGATGTACTTCGTGCGGGCATGCTTGAAATGAACCAGCGTGTACGAAGGTCAAACTTTTCGTATGACTTCTTTGGTGAGAATGTTGTTCGCATCTTCCCATCACCAACTGCAAATGATAATGGGCGTAAGCTCTGGGTGCACTACACTGTGACTCCAGGACCAACGTCAGGCGCAAACTCAGAGCCATATACAACTACAAACATCAATACAAGCAGGATTGACGGCGTTGCTAACATTGGAAACGTTCCCTTCGGCAATATCTCATACAACACAATCAATGGCATCGGCCGCCAGTGGATCAGGCGCTACACAGTTGAGCTCTGCAAAGAGATGCTCGGGCAGGTAAGAAGTAAGTTTACCTCAATTCCTATTCCAAATGCTGACGTAACGCTTAATGGTCCAGATCTTGTCCAGGAAGGTCGTGATATGCAATCACAACTTAAAGACGAGCTCAAAGATCTAATGGAAGATACAACTTACGATAAGATTATCGCCAGAGAAGCTGATAAGGCGCAAGCGCTCGAAGATGTTTACAAGCGAACTCCACTTCTAATTGTAATGGGATAATTTGACTGAGCTACTTACACTATAATGGCACGATTATTTACATCTGAAGAAGAAAGGCTCATGGTGAATGAGTTGACTCGCGAAATTGTACAGAAAGTCGCCGGGCAACAAACATTCTACTGCGGAATCAGCAGGGAGCATACAAAAACACATGATATTTATAATGAGTCAACTCGCAAAGTTTATCTTCCGCCTGCGTCTATCAACGCTCTGGTCTTCTTTGAAGAGCCAAGACAATCGACAACAGACGCTGGACCAGATAGAATCCACAGAATCGAAGTCTATTATCACAACGACGAATTAAGACAGCGGAATATCAAAGTTCGCACAGGCGACTTTGTTATTTATGGCCCAGTTGTTTACGAGATTCTTGAATCTAAAGAAGACCAGCACCTTCACGGTATGGTTGAATATCCCATTATGACTAAATGCATTTGCCAGACAGCACGCAAGGGCTCATTTGACCCCCGCTTTGTGCGTCCAGCAAATGCACAGGGTCTTGCTCGAAATAATCGCCCGGGAATTACAGGTGGTGATTATGACAGTCCATACTACGACTAAACAGAGTTACTAAGTTTAAGCTGCGCTGTATAGTTAAAATATGAGGTAAAAAAAGAGAACGAACTCGACCCTCCGGGAGTATAGGTATGTCCGGGCGCAAAGCATTTTCCATTTTTTTCACTGCAATTTTCATTTTACTTGCAGGCTGTAGCGACGTTTCAATCGGTCGCTATGTAACAGATACTATCTATTTACCGCCAGGTTCTCCAGAAGTCCATGTGCAAATCTGGGAACAACCAGCATTTGTTGATGGGACGGACATTATTTGGGCCATTGATCGCAGTGGTTCAATGTGGGATGATGATAATAGAATTGTGGCAGGCATTAATGCCATGATGACTGCGCTGCCGCCAGGCGAAGACTGGAGGTTGACGATAATCTCAACTGATCCCAATGAGTCTGTTGATAATGACAGATTTCCACTCAACCCTTTCAGCACAAGCGATGATGTCTGGGATGCTTATATTGCAATCGGCGAACCACAGCAGGAAAAGGGCTTTGAAGCAATCATGGAGTATATTGATCACGGAACATACGCAAGTACTTGGATGCGCGATGATGCATACACACAACTAGTTGTGGTGTCAGATGAAGATGATTCATCAACCATTGATGCTCCTGAGTTTGTTGATTGGCTTGATGGATTTCATGAATCATCATTCTCTGCTATTGTTGGACTTCCAGGCGTTCCCTGCAGTAGTGTATGGTACTCAGGTGATGAGTATGTAGAGGCTGCAAATGACAGCGGCGGCCTGGCTATTGATTTTTGCGATGATTGGGGCCTTGCTGTTCAAAACCTTGCAACACAAACAGACTTAACAGAGCAATTTGTCTTAGATTACATACCTGATGTCACAACAGTCATTACGACAGTGAATGGTGTTCCCAACGCTGAGTGGACATACGACATGTCAGTCAACGCAATTACTTTTGACGTTGCAACAGATTATGAAGATACAATCTTAATCGCTTACGCACTTCCCTACGAGGCACCAACTGAATGAACATTCTCAAACATTTCCTTTCATTTGCCATAGCAGTGGCGCTTGTGCTCACACCTACAGCAGTTTTATCATCACCTCCATCAATGGATATGCGCTGGGCAATCCAGTCAGCTGTGATGGTACACATCACTGGTCTTGCGCCTACGCCTGTTGGTGATTTCCAGCGAATCGGTGGCGGAGGCTCAGGAACAGCAATCCATACAGTCGGGGGAAAGACACGCGTCTTGACAGCAGCGCATGTTTGTGATTTGGGTCCAGCTGCTGTTTTTGTTAGGGCAACTGTGACAACACATGGAAGAAATATAATGGAGGGTCGTGTCATTGCACTGGATCATTCAACTGATCTCTGTGTCATTGATGTTAAGGGTACAATACGATCTATAGATGTTGCAAATAGCATGCCTACCGCTGGAACAAAATGCGCGATTGTTGGCGCCCCGGGCCGCAGATATGGTCCTCAAGCATGGCCAACACATGACACACTTCTACTTAACGGTCCAACCATTGTACCCTTTGCAAGAAGCCCAATTAAAGACGCAGTTTGGGAAGTTACTGCAGATTTAACAGGTGGCTGGTCAGGAGCTGGTGTCATTTGCGGTGGACGCATCGCAGGCATAGTTTTTGCTGTTGATAGACACATCGGAGAGTTGGCATATATTATTCAAGTCGACTACTTAAAAAGCTTCCTTGCTAAGCATGATGCAAGAAAGGACTGGAGTAAGAAGTGACAACAGGCGCGAATGTTCAAGAAGAAATTGTAGAACTACCAGTATCGCTTCAACGGCTTGAAGATGTTGATAGGGCAATGGTGCAGCTTTTTCGTGACCGCCTGAATGTTGCAGTTACAGATGATGGGGGAACTCGTCCGTTTTCAGTTATTATGGCGACTGGTGAACGTTGGGCAATGGTAAGAGATAGAAAGGTGCCTCGTGATGATAATGGCGCACTCATTCTACCTGTTATAACAGTCCGCAGAACAGCCATTGATCGCCGCGTCCCACCATCACAAGCTGTTGTCGCAAATGAATCACCGCATATTACTGTTGTGAAAGAAATTAATAGAAAGACACCACTACTTCGAAACAGTGTCGAAAATAGAAGCTTCCCGTTAAATAACCAACAGCAAGTGGCACCCATTTTTGATGTGCGCACAATTCCGCACCCTGATCCCATTAGGGTTGTATATGATGTGAAAATCTGGACGCAATACCAGACACACATGAACATCATTCTTGAGAAAATCTTTAACAATTTTGATTACGGAGACACGTTTAAGCTACAAATGGCCGATGGTTTCTATTGTGTCGCGAATCTTGATCCAAATGTGTCAGCCTCAGACAATTTTGAGGAATTCACAGATGATGAACGAATCATTCGTTATACAATGACGTATACGGCTAATGTCTCACTGGTACTTAATCCAGATAGTGACACAACCTACACACACGCAGATATTGGTGGCACTGGAAAAAGTGTTAAGCGAGTATTACAGACGCCTGCGCAGATTAAATTTGCTGTCAAAGAAGGTGTAGTTTCAGAAGCTGCATTGATTGAAATTCTTGACGGCTTAAACGTTAATCCGCGTCTTAAGGCAAGACTGCTAAATACACCACGCTAAAAAAACACATTTGCCTTTGCTATACGATAGTTAGTTATAGAATTCTGCATAGGAGAACTGATCTATGCCAACTGTATTTGGTGAGAGCACTTTCGTAAGTCCTGCTGTCTTTGTGAGCGAAATCGACCAGACGGTCCTTCCAGCTCAGATTGACCAAATTGGCGGCGCCATCGTCGGCCTCTCTGGTAAGGGACCAACAATTCCGACTAAAGTCGGTACGTTCGACGAGTATGTTCGTCTGTTCGGCAACCTTGACCCTGATTATGATGCGCCATACGCTGTTTATTCACATCTGCTAAATGCACCAGGTGTGACATTCCAGCGTGTATTGGGCCACGAAGATGACCAGACAACGTTAAAGGCTGGCGGCTTGTATGAGCCGGGCTTGAAGCACCTTGTGATGTCCTCTTCAGGTGAAAATCCAGTTTCAATTGCAAGATTGATGGTTTCAGGATCAGGTATGGTCATCCGTCAGGATGGTGCTACAGACGGAACGTTTGTTGTTGAAGGTACCGCACCCGATGGTGCCATTACTCCAATCTCAGCGTCTGTTGCCCCAGGTGCTGCTGATAGTTATCGCTTGCTTCTCAACTACGATCCAAGTAAGCTCACTGAGCTTGGCCATGTTGTTATCGCAGACTACGGTGACTGGTTTGAACCTGACGCAGGTGTGTCAGTTACGATCGCCGCCTCGGGTTCTGCTGCAACAATGCCGTCAGACTGGCAAACAAACCATACGTCAGGTTCAACTACAAAGATTAAGTCGCAGGTATTTGGTGCCGGTGTTGAATACAACCTCTTTGAGTTCCACACTCTAGGTCAGGGTAGAGCAGCCTCAAGAGATGTAAAGGTTTCAATTCAAAATATTCGACCATCGACGAATACGTCAGAAACACGCTACGGCACATTTGATGTTGTTGTTCGTCGCTTTGCTGACACTGACACAAGTCCAATTGAGCTTGAGCGCTTTAACAATCTAAATCTTGATCCTGCATCTGCTAACTACATTTACAAGCGTGTTGGTGATATGAGGATCGAGTTTAATACCTCAACAAGAAAGTTTGATTTTGTCGGGGAGTATGATAATCAGAGCCAGTTCATTCGTGTTGTTGATGCATTAACAGCAGGAACACCTGAAGAAGCACTACCATGGGGCTTCCGCGGATATCTTCACGCTTCTGGTGGCGTTGGCGGAAATGACAGCGCTCTGGAAATGGTTGAGTTTCCTGTTCCATACACTCGTGCAATGTTTGACCATGCAGAGCGATTCCAGCGTAAGACTCACTGGGGTGTGTCGATCGGTAATCAGCAAACTGGTTCATGGGATGCATCACTTGTTGTTGCAAACCAAGTTTGGAAGACTGGTTCATTCAATCCGGTCTTCCAGGCTGAAGGTGTGGCGCGAAGGATGGAATATCTTCCAGCAGTTGGAGCAATTGATGAAGAGGACATTGAGTTTTCACTGTCCAATCTAAGTTGTTCAGCAGGAAACGGTCCACTAACACCTGCCCGACTACGAGTGACATCTTATCTTCCAGACGGGTGGGCAGCAGCTACACGCTACTCTTACCCAACTGTTAACGCAGAACTGTCGGGCTCTTCAACAGGAACACAGGGGTTCCAGATTCCTCCGAAGCTTGCAAACTTCACTGTGACGTTTGCAGGTGGCTGGGATGGTTGGGATATTACAAAGGCTGATCCATTTGAGGATCTTAAAGCAGATAGCCTATCTGCAGATAGTCTTGAAACTATCGCGCTGAAGAAGGCAGTCGATCACTTGGCAAATCCTGATGAGGTTGACATCAACCTGCTTGCAGTTCCGGGTGTTGCACTTGAACTTGTTACAGACCACGTGCGTGATATTGTACGAGACCGAGGTGATGTATTCTATGTAATGGATGTGTCAGGCTCTTCTGTCGATGACATCATCACAATTATGGATAACAGAAACATTGATGACAACTTCACGGCAGTCTATTACCCGAACCTGGTTATGCAGGATCCCGTAAACAGGCGCCGCGTGCCAGTCCCGGCTTCTGTTGGTGTCATGGGTGCGATTGCTTTCAATGATAAGGTTAAGCAGCCATGGTTTGCTCCTGCAGGCATGAACAGAGGCGGTCTCCGCCAGTTCGGAATTGCACGGGCACAGGAGCGCCTCATCACTGATGAACGTGATCGTCTCTATCGCGCTCGCATCAACCCAATTGCTACCATCTCTGGTAACGGTCCGGTTGTGTGGGGCCAGAAGACGCTGCAAAGCGCTGAATCTGCTCTTGATCGTGTTAACGTTCGTCGGCTTCTGCTTAAGCTTCGCAAGACAATTGCGTCCGCGGCGCAGTTCCTTGTGTTCGAACCGAATGATAATGCAACACGCACACGCCTCCGAAAAATCATTGAGCCTCTGCTTCGTGATGTCCAGGCAAATCGCGGCATTGAAGACTACAGGGTTGTTGTTGATGAGACTGTGAATACTGACGACCTGATTGACCGTAATATTCTTAAGGGTGTTGTGTTCATTAAGCCGACCAGAACTGCAGAATACATTGTGCTTCCATTCGTTGTTACAGGGGCAGGCGCTGAATTTGCGATTGAATCAATCAGCGCAAGCACTGCGTAAGGGATAGCTGATGAAGAGTATGGTACAATTGCTGACTGAGGCAGCGGGGTCGGGAGATTCCGTTGCTTTCGTCAAGGATCAGCCAGGCGAGGACCATGAATCGATTGATGCCTACATGCGAGAGCTGTTGGCAACAAGTAGCAAGAGTGTGGAGTGGTAAAGATGCAAACGATGAAAAACCTTTTGACAGGAAAGTCTACTGCAAGACTTGATGAGCGTGCTCTGCCAAGCATGATGAGCCTACTGCTTGAGAGTGAAAGTGAGCCTGACGTTGAGCCACTGGAAACTGCAGAAGTGCACTGGATGGATCAGATTGCTGATTTGATTGGCGACGATATTGAAGGTGGTGCAGAATTCTCGTGGATTCTTGGAAAAGACCTTCCACCCGACGAACTTGCTGACTATACAGCAGAGCTGGATGATAAGTGGGCTGATGATACTGGGGGTATGCGTAACTACCAACGCGGCGATGGCCCTGATTGGAATGCCATGGTAGGCCAAGAAGGCGTGAGATATATCAAGGGTCTCACGGAAAAGGGCTGGCCCAGGGATTCAATTCTATGGGCAGGCTCTGAGGGGCAGGACGAGTATTCAGGTGATACTTACACTCTTCTGTATCACTGGGATCCAGGCTGGCACAGCGTATTCATCGCGATGAACGCAAAGACCGGTGAAGTTGAAGGTTCATTCACAACAGGGCTGATTGATTCAACAGCATGGTTCACCGGCGGCCCAGGAACAATGAAGAAGCTGCTCGGTTGGGCCAAGGAGTTCAAGAAGGAAGGCTACAAGGAAAAGGGCGGTCACTACGGTGGCGAAGACACTTCAAGCCGCCACGGCCGCGGCCCTTCTGGCATGGCCTCTTTCCTACAGTGGGCAACTCTTGAAAAGAACTACCTACAACAGGGCTAAAGTCCTACTTACAACAGGAGTGAATAACAAATGGCTGAGCTAAGTGTAAATGAGATGCTCGCAAATCAGTTTGAGCCGAAGCGCAAAAACCGATGGATCCTTGAGGTCGACGGTATCGATGCGTTTACGCTTAAGGCTTTTGCGAGACCAAATGTAAATAACAATGAGATTGAAATTCACTATCTCAATGAGCGAAGGTATCTCGCAGGGAAGTATGAGCCACAGAGTGTTACACTCCGACTCTACGATCCTCTAGAGCCCTCTGCTGCGCAGAAAGTGTATGACAAGCTTAAGCTCCTTTACGATCCCCAGACAGGCCGTGCAGGCTTTGCTGCAACGTATAAGGAAGACATGGTTGTAAAGATGCTTGATCCTGAAGGTGGTATCGCTGAAGAGTGGACACTTGTTGGAGGCTGGTTCAAATCTTCAAACTGGGGTGACCTGGATATGGAGAATGCTGATCCTGCAGACATTGAGATTGAAGTTCGATACGACAAAGCAATTCTAAACTTCTAAGGAGAAAGGTACGTCTGTGGTTGTGCTGCGCCACGCGTCACGCCTCTATACAGAAGCAAACGTCAACCTGACATAACCTCGTTTCTGCCATTGAGAAAGGAATGGCGGAAAATGGGTTTGGTCATCAAATTGTTTAATAATTTTGTGATAGGAGTGACCAACCGGTCCTCCCATTTCACGTTCTGGATGTGATATCCAGATACACTTCTGGAAGCTTAAAAGGCACGAAAATGACAGCATTTCCAACCATGTTCCAGCTCCTCAACGAGATTTCGTATAGTCAGGTTGAGCAGCGGTTTAAAAGTAAAAAGTTCAAGAATGCTGTGATGCGCTTGAAGCAAATGCCGGGTGAACATAGTTCGTATGAAAACCTCTATCAGGATTTTCTACAAGAGATTGAGGATGCAGTCCCACACGATATTGAAGACAAGTATAGAGGTGAAGCGCTGAACTGGTTAATTGGTAGTTTTGTTCACGCAACCAAGGATGTAAAAGCTGCCAGAAATTGGGAAAGGAGTCTTCCTCATGCTCTGGGGCACCTTGAAATCTTCTATCAAATGAAAGCGCAAGGCGTTGATGTAATCCTAGAGAAAAACAACATTTACGATATTCCCAGTATTGGAGAGCTTATTAGAATTGTCAATGATGCTGAAGAAGAATATCATGAGCACATGGCTGCTCGCCCAATCGCAGGTGATGCAAGTGCTGGGATGAATCTTATTGGTGAAGATGACGAATGGAAGATCTTCATTCCTGAGACACACGCAGCAGCCTGCTATCTTGGCAAGGGTACGAGGTGGTGCACGGCAGCGCCGGGCCTGAAGAAGTATTATAATCAATACCACAAGAAAAACGACCCACTTATCATCTTTAAGCATAAGCAGGATTCGAGGAAGGATGTTCAGATACACTTTGATGTGACAAATTGGCTCAAATTTAAAGGCCAAGTTGAATATGATGAGGATCGCTGGCCTGATTATGAAGATTATCTTGAGTATGTTGGATATCCAGGGCCCCAACCCTCATTCATGGATGTCAAAGATGAACCGCTTGATGATCCTGAGCAATTTGTTAGGATTCTTAAGAAATTTGCCACCAAGTTGCCGAGTGATCTCCAGCGCCACCTCCGTAAAGAGTGGTAACTGATTTCGTTTCCAATTCCTGCTGCCCAGTAATACAATTAAAGTACTACTATAATTCTTGTAGCATTGTCTACTTATAAAGAATTGAGGAAAAGAAACAAATGACTCCAAGAGATTTTACATATTGGCTGAAAGGCTTCTTTGAGATTACTGGCCAGCGCACGTTGAGTGAGCATGAGGTAACAGTTCTAAAGGACCATCTTGATCTTGTGATGGAAAAGCATACACCCCATCGCGATTGTAGAACAGATTCTACACTTCCATTTCCTGAACCTGAACTTCCACGGTTAACGCCGTCAAGGCATTCATTTAGTCAGAAATTGATTTGTTAAATGAGTAAGTATCTTTGGATTCTTGATGCTGGCCACGGCGGCATCATTGATGGCCTTTATCAAACTGCTGGCAAGCGGTCTCCTGTATGGGAAGATGGCAGCCAGCTTTTCGAAGGTGAATTCAACCGCAAGGTTCTCGACAGGTTGATTGAGCTTCTTGACGAAGCTGGTTATCAATGGGCCTCTGCTACACTTGGCCAGCAAGATGTTCCGCTTCGCGAACGAACTGATTTTGCAAACGACGTATATCGTAGAGAGCGCCAGAAGAGGTCAGGTCGCCTCAAACCAGTCTTCATCTCAATTCATGCTGACGCATTTTCAAAGCCATCCGCTGGCGGCTGGTCAGTTTATACATCTCCAGGCGAAACACGCTCTGACAAGATTGCTGAAGTTTTTTATGAATCAGCAGAAGAGTCACTACCTGAATTTAGAATGCGAAGAGATACCAGAGATGGTGATAATGACAAAGAAGCCAATTTCTGGGTGCTTAAGAAAACAGTTATGCCAGCAATCCTAACAGAGAATCTGTTCATGACAAATCCAGCTGAGTGCAAATTCCTCATGTCAGAGGAAGGTGTGGAGCGAATTGTAGGTCTCCACTTCAACGCAATTCAGCAAATTGAAGAAAGTAACAAGAGGTACGCATGAGTAACCAAATGGGGATCGACACCCCTGAGCTTAAGGAAACACCATCACAATTCAATGGTGTTCTTGATATTGCAATTCCATTCGAAACAATCCCACTGCCCTCGCGTGGTTTAGTTTACCCAGAAGACCATCCTTTTTATCAATTGCGTGAGGTAGACATCAAGTGTATGACTACTGCTGAGGAGGACATTCTTTACTCTGCAGCGCTTGTTAAGGCTGGGCGCGCGCTTGACGAATTAATCAAAGCGTGCCTAATGATCCATGTTGACACCGACACGCTGTTAGCGGCTGACAGGAACGCGATTGCTGTGGCCATCCGCATCTCGGGCTACGGGTCAGAGTACGAAGCGACTGTAACATGTCCAAGTTGTGATGAAGAATTCGATGAGCTGTTCAGTATGAACAACTTACCAATTAAAGAGCTTGACAAGGGTGATGTTATTAGGTTGGGTGAGAATGCTTTTAGTTGCAAATTACCCAAGACTGGCTTCGATGTCACGTTTAAGCTTGCAACTGGTGCAGATGAAAATGCATTAATCAAGGCGGCTAAAACCAAAAAGCGTATGGGAATGACACGTGGGGACACAATGACACGTCGTCTCATGCAGGCGATCATATCTGTCGCCACCCCTAAGGGCCAGACCGAAAATCGAGCGGAAATCAAGAGATTTCTAAATGCGATGCCTGCTGCAGATGGTGCTGCGCTTCGGGCAGCAATTAAAGATGTTGAGCCAAAGCTTGAGCTTGTGCAGCCTGTAGTCTGCAAGTTCTGCGATCATGAGGCAGAATTGGAGATCCCGCTGTCAGCGAAGTTTTTTTGGCCATCCTTCGAAAGCTGATCAACTAGAACTAATTTATAGACTCGTAAAGCACGGCGGATTCGCGCGATCTGATATTTATTTGATGAAGCTGCCTGAAAGGCGTTGGTTCCACGAACGCTTAATTCAGGAAATTGAGGAGTCGAATAAGAAGTGAGTGCATCCGAGAAAAATGTCATAGACTTCGCAAAGGCGATGTCTGATGCTGCTGCGAATTCTGAAAAGTTCCTCAAGGCGCTAAAGGCACTTGATCCTGAAGTTGGCGATGTCAACGAGGTCATTGCTGCAATGGCCGCGCAATATGAAGATTTGTCAGCTAGTCTTGACAACAATCGTGATAAATTCGTTGAAATGTATAAGGACGTGCTTCCAAAGCTCATTGAGGCTTATGAAGCTGGATTAATCTCTGCCAGCAAATTTACTGAAGAAATGCTTGATGGCATCGGAAAATCTAAATCAGCTGGTGCTGCTGCTGCTGGTTTTGCAGCACAAGCTATTGGCGATTTAAATCGAAAAGGCGAAGAGCTTGAAAGGACAATCAAGCAGAACAAGTTCTCATTCATTGAACTTGTCAATGAGATCGTCAATTATAATGAGGCAACAACTACAGCAATCCAGAAGGCCGCAGCACTAAAGAAGCAAATGACAGAGGGAGGCTCTGTCTTCGTTAATAGTCTTGAGGCATTGAACAATTGGGCAAATAAGCTTGTCACACTTGATTTCTATCCTGTTCGCTCTGAATTCTTGCAGACAGTCGGCGTCTTTGGCGAAGGCCAGGCACATCTTGATATGCTTGGCCGCTCAACAACTAAGTTTGCAACAAAGTTCGGTGCTGACACGCTCGATGTGCAAAAGGCTTTGATTGGTTTGCGCGGCGAGTTCGGCCTCCTCCGTGGGCAATTCGACGAAAACTCAACAGAGCTTGAGCTTATCCTCACCCTGCAGCAACGATTCGGCGCAGAGGCGGGTGCATCTGCTGGTTACTTCCGTATTCTAACACAAGGCTATGGAATGACGACTAAGGGTGCAAAGAACTTCTACCTCGAGTTGATCAACGTCGCCGACGCGTCTGGTCTTGTGTCGGCGCAGTTGATCAACGATATGCATGAAAATGCAGCCATGATCTCGCGTTTCGGCATCAAAACTACATTCGCACTTACCAAGATTGCAATGGCCGCGAAGGAAACAGGCTTGAGCATGGGAACTGTCTTTGATGTTGCTGATAAATTCACGTCAATTCAGGGGGCAATTGAAACAACTGCAAAACTGAACGCAGCATTCGGAACAAGCCTCGACGCGTTTGGTATGTTTGCTGAGCAAGAGCCTGCAACAATCTTTGCTACACTCCAGGAAGAGCTCGCAGGAGCAACAGGCGATTTCAACAATCTGAATAAGCAGCAGAAGGCGTTCCTTGCCAACGCGCTTAATTTGGATGATGCCCAGGTACAACTCTTTATCTCTTCAGATAATTTACATACAGCATTCTCTCAAGTTACGTCTGACATGGAAAATCAAGCTTCTATGGCTGATTTAAGCCGCGAGGCAATGACAACAATGATGCCGCTGATTAAGAATATGACAAACATATTCATGTCGATGCAGCCATTCATTCGCGGCGTCGCCCTTGGCTTAAACACATTTGGGTTTATACTTGCGTTCGTCATTAAGCAAGTTGCTGGTCTTATGGGATCTGATGTTGATGGATTCTTACAAGGCCTCGGTGTTGTAGTTGGTTTCATTGCAGGCCCGGTTGCATTCTTGGTTGCAAAATCAATCCTGCTTGGTAAAGCATTTACTGGTGTTGCTGCTGCTGCTTCTTCTGTAGGGGCTGCCATTGGCGGTGCTACAACAGCTGCAATGGCAACGTTTAGTCAACTCATGGCTTCACTGAAGGTTGGTGGTTTCCAGCTTGCAGCAGTTACTGCAGCAGTTGGCGTACTTGCAGTTGGCATGGGATTCTTGACTGAACAAGTTGCCGCCTCGCCGAGCGCATTCTTTGCGGCTGCAGTAGGTATGACCGCATTTACGTATGCAGCCCTTGCAATTGGCGCATCAATTGCAAGTCCACCAGGAGCTACTGCCGGAATGACACTTGTAGCATTCTTAGGCGCACTTGCAGGTGTGGCGCTTGCAGTGGGTCTAGCCTTTAAGCTTGCCGGCTCAGGAATTGAGCATGCTGCAGCAGGAATTGGAAAAATCACAGCAATTTCTGGCCCAAGATTTGCGGATACAATTGAGAGCATATCAGAGCTTAAGGCAGAAATGCAAGCCCTGGCACGTGTTGATTTACGTAGAGTTGAGGGATCACTTAATAGAATAACGCAACGGGCGCACCAGCCAACATCGAGTAGAAATTACGCATCTGGCCCAACTGGTAAACGAACAGATCCAGTTTTCGTCAACGTTGTTAATACAAAAGACCTTAAACCTGCAGGCCGACGCGGCCTAGGTGAGGGTCTTGCAACTAGGATGTAAGCATGGCACAAGATCCACTAAATCCACACGATCCTTTTTTCCCACCAGGGCCCCGTGCACCACGAAGTTTGCCGCTGACGCCAAATCCTAGAAGGCCGTCAGGTACTGCACGTCCAAGTTCAACTCCTGCTCCGCCTCACGCACCAAAGCATGATAATTCGCCAACAAAAGCTGCCAATGATCGGCCGCGCCCAGTTAGCAAGCGTATTAAAAATCTTTCTGGGTTGAGCCCATTTAAGGGCGAGCCATATGCAGCGCTCGTTAATCGAATGAAAAATCCAGGCGCAACACCGAGTCGCTTTGCTGACGTCGGCCAGGGTATTGAAGATAGAAATACACAACCTGCAAACAGCGAGTCAGAGCTGTTTGAGGATCCTGTCGACATTAGTAGGGAAGTACCTGCACAATTTGCACACCGCAGCAGCTATGTAGGTGGTGTTGATCCCAGTGCAAACAACAGCAAAGCAGCAGTTGGTGAAAATCCATATATAGGATTGGTTGTAACACCAGTTGGAACTGACGGAAATCCAATAGACACTGCTGACGGTGCAAACGGAGATTATGATATGTTTCCGTTTTACTTTTCAGACTTTCGTAGGACCAATAGAATCATTAGGTTTCCAGCTACTCTAACAGATCTTGCTGAAAATTACGATGTAGAGTGGAACTCCGAGACATATTACGGTAGGGTGCAGCAGGTCCCAATCTATCGTGGAACAAATCGTTCAATCACAGTCGGTTTTAAGCTTATCGCAGTTGATGATGGAACAATGTCGGGAATTGATCAAGTTAATGTCCTCTATCAGAAACTTGAAGCATTTATCTGGTTGCTTTATCCCTCATTTAGAAAAGAGAAAGTTAAATCTGCAACAGATTTTGAGCAGCAGCTAAATGATGATAGAAACTTTAAGTTCGCTCGTGAAAAAAGAATTGGTGCAGAGGGTTCGTTGGGTCAGCTAAGTGCTGCCGAAGAGATTACAATTACCCGCGATGGCAAAAATATACCAGGCTTACTACTGCGAACTGAAGCTGATCCTGTATTTGCAGCAGACGGAAAATATTTTGGCATCCCAGGCGCTGAAATTGTTAACCCTCGCACAACAGTTGAAGGGCAACGCTTAATTACTGAGCTTGAAGAAATAGTTGAAGTTGCTTCTGAGTTTGAAACTGAAGCGCGCTCGCGAATTGCGTCTGGCCTTGAGACACTAAGTACTTCTTTGATTATTCATAAGGCTCCCCTTATTCGTATGCGAATTGGTAATATGATTAAGCGTGCAGGAAACACAGGTGATGCAAAAGGTAAAAGCGCAGCCGGCGCCGCAGCACGCCGCAATCTTGGGGTTGATAGTCTTGGTGTTAGTCTTCATGATTCAAATTTAAATCGTGATGCTGGTTTAGGCGGATATATTACCAATGCCAGTATTGACTATCACATTGGAACAAACGAACAAAAACTACAAGTCTTATATGATCCAGCAGAGCGCGAGAAGAAAGCAAACTTCGTCAGTTATCATATTGACATTAGTTTTAATTTTGAAGTTGTGCATGATGAGACTCCATATGGTTGGAATCCAAACCACGGCGAAGGTGATACATCCGGGATGCTATTCTACACACGCTGGCAAGACTATAAGAAGCTGGACAAGGTAAAATAATGGGACGATACGATGATCTTGGAACTGTGCAGGGCACATTCATTGAAACACAAGATGTAATTGATCATGGCGTGCGTGCCACAACTACATTTACAGTTGAAGTAACAGAAGAGACTCGCCTAACAGATCTTGCTGCCGAGTATCTTGGAGACGCTCGACTATGGTGGGTAATTGCTGACTTAAATGGGATCGGATATTTCTTTGATGCCTGGGAAAATGGAACACTTATAATTCCAGTAGAGGTGTAGTGTGGCAGTAAATGAGCTGAACAAATATTTCCAACGTCTTAGAACAAGAGAATATCCAGATAATCTTGTGACAAGTGATGAAACACTTCCACCAATTATTGTTATGTCTCCACCGACAGCAGATGCAAAAGCAGCTGCAGATGTCCATGACATTCTTGAAGGTTCAATAAAGAAACTGAAAGTATCAAGAAAGCTTGATAGAGTATCTCACTCACCATTTGTTTTTGATCCTGAGACAATTGATTCTGTTTTTACTATGTTTGGTCTGAACCCGTTTCCAGACGGAGAAAAATGCATACAGACAATTGATTATGCACAAGCACAGCCCTATATTGCGATTCATTTCTTAGACGGATTTAAGGAAGAGCCAAGGGTTGTTGTTGAACTTGACTTAAATGCAAAGTTTCATGAAACAACAATCGATCATGCAAAGAACCCACGCCCGAACCGCGCCTTTGCTGATAGGCCTGAGGTTGCAATTGAAGACGTCACGATTCAATATGATGAAGGTCACCTCACTGGACCCTTCAATGATCTCGGAATCGCACACATTGAATATACACTAAAGTTCTTTGACGTTAGTGCAATACAACTACAGCCATACCGCCACCTTTTTGCACTCGGCGTTCCAATGCTTTTGCGCTTTGGATGGCGAAACCTTGGTGGCAAAGACTATATTGAGGAGTTGAAGTTTCAGAACCATGACTACACAATTAGAATCGATGAAGTTGGTGTTGCAACAATAAAGTTTCGTGCGTTGCAGCAGGGTGTCGGTGTCTATGTTTATGCTCAACTTGGTGCGTATACAAATAGGGATGCAGCAGGGAAAAGGTTCACGCGAGTCTTTAACATTTACCAAGCACGCCTTGAAAGGCAGCAGCTTGCAGATGCAAAGATTGATGAGAGAGGCCTTGCAAGCTTTAGAGAGTCAGCTGAATCAGCTGATATACTTGACAGTAAAACATTTGCGTCAGTCTTCACTAAGGATGAAGAAGACGAACCTGACGATCTATCAACTGCTTACAGGCATAATATTGATTTGTGTATTAAGCGTATTGATGAAATCTCAACAAACAATGCTCTAAATCAATATACATTCGCTTCTCCTCTGATGTCACGCATCCAGAGTAAAGTTGGCGTAAAGACACCAATCAGGGCAGTTACACTCGGCGCGCTGATCAATGAGTTTGTTGTAAGGGATCTGATTCAGAATGATGTGCCGGTGCTTGACACAGTTATTGTCAGTAATTTCAATGAGAGGGCAGGCGCATATGCTGGTCATAGCATGCTCAACTTTCCAATTTTCACTGACGACATAAAAGCGTGGCTGTTGGATGTTAAGAACACAAAAACAGGTGTAACAACATCTGGTTTCTTTTCATGGATTATGGCAAATCATGTTGCAAACTACGATCATTATGTGACCAACACACCAACTGCGTTTGTTCGCCCACAGCCGCATGTCTTTACAAGGACAATCACAGTTGGGAAACGAAAGCTATCTGCGATGTTCTTTATCGATAGAGCTGCCAATATTCCGCTTGCAGAATATTACGGCGGTTTGACACCCACACAGAAGCTTGAACTGCAGAAGACACAAGTTCCATCACTTGCATACGGCCGTGCATGTTCACCAATAAGAACAATGAACATGGCGCTTATCAATGATCCTGGACTGCAGGATATTATTGTTGCTGAAACAATGGCAGGTAAAAGCTCATCACAGTTGCAATCTGCCATCGGCGTTCCCGCAGGGAGCGTAGCATATAGAGCGCATGAGCCCGATCTTGCCAGGCTACAATTTGAAGGTGAAATCGATCTTCTTGGAGTTCCCCACATTCCAATTTATCAGGTGATTGCAATGGATCTAAATTCAGGATTCTGGGATGGTCTCTATCAAACAATTGCAATTGAACATCGACTCGGCGCCGGTGAATTTACAACAAATATCCATATTCGCTATTTACACTTGACAGCGCAGCCATCCAAGGTTGTTGGTCTACGAAATGATACTATTGATGCTGAGGCTGAGAAGATTCTTGAGCAACGTAGTAAAAAGCAAGATGAACAACGGCGCGCGCGCATAGAAAGCCTTCGTCAGGAAGGCCCACCGCCCTCGGTCATCCGCCGTCGCTAATCACTTTAGCTTGTTTAAAACTAAGTAAATTCATAAAATCCGGCCAAGAGATATAATGAACTTACATGGAATATTGTGTTTATACGGTTCTCGGAAGCTCTGCTTTCTGTGAGGGTTATGGTTTTCTTAGCACAATAGATCTACGCGAAGTGATGCATGCGTCTGACAGCATATTCGTTACACACAATCGCGAGACGCTAGGCACTCAAAAAAGTGTGAATATTCACTATCTCATTAAGCTTTTAGGTGTTGGTGTGGATATTGGTAGTGTCAAGTTGACAAGCAGAAACAGCATGCTGGTCCAACTTTTCGAGTCTGGAATACGTGCCCACGTTCATGCTGGCATACCAATCCAGAATTACAAGGTTGATGAGCTATTTCCGCAGCACACTGTAGAAAGTTACCTGCAAGCTCGTACTGCTTTGACAAGAGACATTCTTGATAAGGCAATTCTTCTTTCTTTCTTTGATGAGCATTTAGCTTTCTATAATGAGATGATCATTCCGCTTGACAGTGTATTAATTGAGATGGCAAAGCAGCCAGTTTCAACAACCACAGGAGCTGAAAAGATTGAAATGTCACCTGCATCAACACGCCTTGGGCGCCTGTCTGTAGTTAGAGGAACAAACATCCTGAATATTAGAAAGCCTGAACGTAGCAAGTTTGTTAGTAGATTTGATGAGGGTGAATTAGTTCACTACGATTTCAAAGCAATTGATTTTCGCATCGCACTTTTTGATGCAGGCTATTCAAAGGTTGCGATGGTAGAAGACCTGTACACACAAATTAAAGAAATGACAGGACTGCCGATGCGCCGCGACAATATCAAAGTGCTTGCGCTTGGCAGGTTGTATGGAATGGCAATGTCGACTGCAAGTAAGAAGTTTGGGGTGCCACAATCCAGGGTCGAAGAGTACATTACCATGTTTAGCGCCGCATTTCCAGGTATTGCAACACGTCGACGAGAGCTCGAAAACGAGTTTGTTGACAATGAGGGTGTAGTTTTCAACTGGTTTGGGCGACCAGTCCACGTTGACAAGCAACGAAATGCTTATCAGAATTACATAGCATCAAACACAGCTGATATTTGTAGTCTAGCATATCGCGCTGTATATGAAAATCTAATACAGGATACTGAGCGGAAGGTTGTTATGTTTCTTCACGACGCGATTATTGTTGATCAAGCGCCAAATACAGAGCGGGGTGACATTGCCCAAATCATGCGGAATATTTTACCAGATTTGGGTAAGTTCCATGTGAGTATTACAAGCGGTAAAAATCTTATGGAAGCAACTAGTTAAGGCATGAAGTTTCCAACAATCACTGGTCTCTTAACAGAAGCTGAAGGTGCCTCACATCTTGTTAAAGCTTTGCTGAAATACAAAGATGACCAGGCTGTGATGGCCATGCCAGGACTATACACACCTGGGAGCCCACACTGGAAGAAGGACACATAACGCATGAAGATTAACGAAGATAACAGGCGAGTAGACACACTTCGCAACCGTGAGTTATGGGGAGCTGTCAAGAAGTTCATTCACAGTAAGGGTAAGCCTGACGTAAAGTTTCAGACACGCCATGATAGAGAAACTGTTGGGCGGGCAGATGATGGTGACAAAATCCACTTGGCTCCTGCGTCAGATGTCAACGTCCTTAGAGTTATTGATGGTGATAAAGTTGTAGTCAAGAAAGGCAGTAAAGAATATACATTCGCGCCGTCTTCATTACTCATTATGAACCTCGACGATCTTCCACTCAATCGTAAGCCTGAGGGTGTTGCCAAAGAAGAGCGCTTTCTTAAGGATGCACAAGCAGGGGAGCTTGAGATTGAGGGCCTTGATTACATTCCTGGGTCTGTAAAGTACGTCGGGAAGAGCCGTAAGAAATCAGACTTTACAATCCAGGAAAAAGATGGCACTGTTTATAACGTCTCATTCAAGTATCTTGGCGCTGGGCAGCCATCAATAATGTCAAATCTTCCAAGGCCATCAAGGGATGAGCCATGGTTGCAGACGATGATTAAGCATGAGGGTCTCAATTCTGATCATGTTGAAGAGCTAATGAAGCTTGGCATGATGAAGAAGGGTTTCCCATATTGGCATGATGATTTGGGAATGGATGACGCTGTGTTCAAGGCGCTTACCCGGGCATTCACAATGTATCTTGATCGCCACGGTGTTGTTGATCCTGTAAACGCGGTTATGACTGCCAAGGATCCCGACCTGAAGGATATTCTTTTCTTCAGATCATTCGATGATTTCTGGGATGTCCATGGTGGGAAGGTCCACTTTGTTGCTGACACAAAAACGACATTTAGTATAAAGTTATACACATCAGATAAAGAGCGTGAGAAGAAGGACGAAGCTGACAAGCTCGCCAAGCAAGAAAAGAAGATGGATGAGGCTTCGCACAACTTGCTTAATCTTCTTGCCGAAGGTCCCATTCCTATCAATTCGAGTTTTGTGAAAGAAATTACAAACGAGCTGCTTCGAAAGCTCTATATCAAAATTAAGATTGGTGATGCTGAGAAAACCTTACTTGAACTTGTTGGCGGTGATGAAGAACGTGCGTTAGTTGCCATTGGTTTTGATGAAAAGATTGAGGGAACGAACCAAAAGATCTATGTCAAGGCTGGTTTATTTGTTGGAGAAGCAAGCGGTCCAGAGAAACTTTTTGCAAAAACAAATGGTGCAGCTGGTGTTGAGGATGGCGAATATAAAATCGGTATCAATCTCAATAGTTCAATTGTTGCTGGCGATCTTCTTGTTATTTATGACATTGACCATGCTTCGCTTGTCGAATCCTTTGAAGCGATTGTCGCTCATGAACTGACACACATTCGAGACAATGCAGTGACAGCAAAGAAAGATTGGGGCGAAAAGCAGATTAACAAGTATGAGCGGCAGCGTGCGTCTACAATGAAGAAATTCACTGGTTTCAATGATAGTTGGGCTGGTGAGCTGGCGTATTTGACTGACATGCCTGAAATTAAGGCTCGTGAATCTGAAACAGTGCATCTTATTAGAACGCATCTGCCACAACTTCTTGGCGATCGTTATACAACAGATAATCATCCGCATATTTGGCCAGCAGCTAGAAAAAATAAGCTGATCAAGAATATTGTCATGAGTAAGAAGTTCATGCAGCGTGATCTTCATACGTTGATTAATAGTCAAAAATATGAAAAACTGCAAGGCCTAAAAGCATTTCGAAAGTTTCGGCGCAAGATTTTGCAAACAGCAGTTGCAGCAGCGCGTGATGAACTTAAGAAGCATTATGATAAGCGCAGCGCTGGAATGCGAGAACTTGCTGATGCTGTTGTGATGGATGAAGTAATTAACGACTACTGGTACGACATGGGTGCCGATAAGCCTGACGACTTTGAAAAGTTTCGGGCAGAAGCAAGAAAGAGATTATGGAGCAAGTAATAAACATCGCGACCCCAGGCTTCAGCTTGAAGGATCCACCCCAATTCAGTTTTTCACTTGATTTAGAGCGCTTTGATTCTGTATCAGTAGAGCTGCAAGGATTTATTGAAGAGCAAACCGCAGCTGTACCTGGCTTTGTTGGTGAGATGATGCTCGCCGAAGCGCGCTGGATGGCAAACCAAAAGAATATTGCTGAATTTATTACTGACTCAATTGGAACCGACGCTGACCGCTTTGTTGTATACATCGCACCTTCTACGATTTATTATGGAGGTATGTTAATCATCAAGGAAATCTTGGATCTCTATTTAACAACAGTCAGGAAGTATCCAAGCCACGAGGGCAGAGTTGCTTTGAAGCTTGTTGATGACGGTTCTGGGAATGAAGCCTTTGATTTCGTCAGGGCTCACCTCACAGGGCTTGGTCATAAATTTGAGGTTATAAAACTGTGAGTGCTCCTCGTTATATGGTTACACTGTCTGTTCCTGGGACGAACCTGAAGAAGACAGTGAAGCTAAAAACAATCCTTGGCAACCATAAAGAACTTGCTGCAGAGATTGCTTCAATGAATTGGAGGCAAATTGCTAATAACGCAGCTGTTGAAGCAGGCGGAGTTGGTGTCACAGCAGATGAATTTGGTGCGTATTACTTGGCACTTATTTCTTAGAATCCTGTGCAATCTTAACAACTTGGAAGGTTCCAAAGTGAAAACCAAGTTGTACAATAAGGTAGGTTAAAACTACTTATACGAGGTTGATATGAGGAATCAAGGTGTGCTACTTTGCACATTTGTTGATGCTGAAGTAGAGCTGGATGCAGCATTAGATTATGTCAATACAACATATTCTCCACCAAGAGTATTTGTATTGGGTACAACAGATAGGGATGACACGCGATTTGCTTTGACTTTTAATGTTGATGAACAAACATTAAAGCAAGTAGATTTAGGAAATGAACCTTTAGAGATGATTCGGGTTCATAGAAACAGTGGAACAAATACACTGTTTACATTAAACGCATTAAATGCCATTAAGGGCAATGGAGATATAGTAAACTGGCAAAAACATAGAAATAGCATTATTACAACCCACAAGGGCCGATTAAGACACTTTCATACACGGCTCAACTCAATTATAAATAAATAACAAACAATAATTTACACAAACACCCATAACATAAAGGAAACATACCCATGGGCATGAATGAAGCACTACGTGCACGACTCCAAGGCGCAATTGATCGCGCCAACAATAAGCGACAGAACGACCTATACAAGCCGACAGAGAATAAGACAGAGCGTGTCAGAATTCTTCCATACGGCGAAGATGGTTACCCATTTGAGGAAGTTTTCTTCCATTATGGTGTAGGAAAGGGCGCCGTTCGCTGTCCAAAGCGCAATAACAATGAGCCTTGTGCTATTTGTGAATTCGTCTCTGAGCTCTACGATTCTGGAAATGATGCATCTGTGCAAGTTGCCAAGGATATTCGAGCCAAGGTCAGCTATTTTACTCCCGTTCTTATTCGCGAAGGTGAAGAGGCTGGTGAGGCCAAGTGGTTCCGTCTCAATAAGACCAACTTTACTTACGTCGTAGGTAAGATGATGGATGAGGACTATGGAATGGTCCAAGATCCTGTTGACGGAATCGATCTTAAGGTCACTCTGACGCCGAAGGATCCAGCAGCTGGCCAGAATTGGCCAAAGACTGAACTTGATTTTGCACGCAAGAATTCACCATTAATCGATGGCGATGATGATCGTGATCTTGACGAAATCATGGAAAGCTTGAAGCCGCTGGTGCAAATCTACGGTCTTTCAACACCTGAGGAAGTTAAGGAGCGCCTTTCTGATTACCTCGACGGTGACGCAAAGGCTACTGACACATCAATAGGGACTGTTCGAGGTTCCGGATCAGATGATGCTGTTGAGGCTGCAGTAGCAAACCTATAATAGAAACTGTTGGGTCCCCGACCGACATAGGCTTCGACGAGCTCGGTCGGGGACCCAACAGCCTTCGGGTATACACAGATTGGACTGCAGTGGAATACGTTTATAAAATGCCGTTGAGTGGCAACATTATCTTGCGAACCTCTGAAGAAATTACAGAGATGGAAGCAAGTCGCCGCGGCATTGAATTGATAAACGCTCTGTCAGCAGAGGACGACTTAAATTGGACGCTTACGCAAGCAGGTAATGTTCATGTCCATGATATTGGAGCATATCTTCACGCTGAAGATGAATATGAGATTGCCTTGAATGGTCTAACAATTGGCCGTGCCGAGTTAGCTGGCAGAATTCTTGAAAAGGCAAACGGAGAATAGAAAACATGGTAGATGATGTAATGAGTGCTGCAGAAGCCTTTGAGAAGGGTTTTGCTCCGCTAGAAGCGCAGGCACGCTTTCAACTGGATGATTTAATTTCCTCATTGAACAAGGGAAGAAAGGGTGGCCCTCTTGCAATCGATCTAAGAAAAGACGATCCATTTGAGGGGCAGAGGTTTATATCAACAGGATCAACACTTCTAGATTATGCTATTAGTAATCGCGCAGATGGCGGCATCCCTGAAGGTAAAGTAATTGACATTGCGGGCTTCAACAGCGCAGGCAAGTCGCTTATGGGCGCCGTTATCTTGGCCAACACTCAAAAAGCTGGTGGACTGGCTATCTTAATTGATACAGAGTTTGCAGCCAATTTTGAGTTTATGGATATGCTCGGTGTTGACAGGGAAAATAACTTCCTATATCTTCAGCCAAACAATCTAGAAGAATGTTTTGTTTCAATTGAGAAGATCATCAATTTGGTTATTGCAAAGCGAGCAGCAGGAAATGACAGACCTGTAACTATTGTATGGGACAGTGTGTCTGCAACAAAACCTGCTGCCCAGCACGACGCAGATTATGATTTCAACATGAATAAGAATCTCATGTTTGCAAAGCAAATTTCTGGTGGCATGTCTAAGGCACTGCAACACTTTGATAAGGCAAACGTTACGCTGGTTGTGACAAATCACTTGAAGAATAAAATTGGCGCAGCAATGGGTGAGGATGAATTCTATAGCCCAGGCGGTGAAACAATTCCTTATTACGCTTCTGTTAGAATACGATTGCATCACAGCAAGCGCATTAAACCAAAAGACGGTGAGAATGCCTTAAAGAGAAAAGGGATGGTCTGCCGGTCAGAAGTAATCAAAACAAGATTCGGTCCTCCCTTCAGGCAGATGAAGTTTCCAATTTATTTCGCTGAAGGAATTGGTGATATTGAGTCTTGGTATCCGGTATTACGTGAGCAAGGATATATTAGTGGAACAAATCCAAAACGTTTGCACAAAAAGGGTGCAAGCAAAGGCGAAGGAATTCCATTTCAATACAGTGACAGCGATCATTCTGGCTGGATGGAACTAATTAAAACAGATCCAGAAGCTCATGCATTGGCACTTAGTTTTCTTAATGAGCACCTAGTTATGAAGTACATTAAGCGCGGCGGGCATACAACGGAGGTTCCGGATGTCAACTAGATATTCGATGCTGTTAAAGGCAGAATCAAAAATTCACTTGGCAACTAAGGGTGCTGTTGGTTTTATTTATCCATCGCATGAAACTGCTGTTACATTAGAGCAAGAAACTGTGACTGTTGTACCTGAACTATGCGACTTTACGGGTGGAAGATTAACAGCAGTCTTTCGAGACACTACACTTTTTTGGGTGCGCAAAGAAGACTTAGTGGAGTGTGATGGCTAAATTTCAAGCCGGTGATGTAATTGATTTTGAATATAATGGCACGCACAGGCGTGCCATTGTTCTTAATGCTTCTTATCGAGGACATGTACATGTCCTAGAGCTTAATAGACTATCACGGGCTGAAAAACAGCAATTCTATGGAATCATATATCCATATGAAGGAATGTCAAAATCATGGTTTATGAAGACTGCAAAGAAAAAGCTCAAGCGACGCCCTAACGCACACATCAAATCACCTGTATATTTTTATGCAAATTACATTGGACCACTTGCACGTGACAAACGTTGTTATAGAATTCTTAAGCCCGGCAAGATGAAACGGATTAGAGTTGTGACTGATAAAATTAGGTTTGATAAATCAAAGCCAGCAGTTGGTTTTTACAGATGGATGAAGCTCTAATGGGCATTCCCAATCTTATGTTTGCTGGCATAAATACAGTCTACTATCATGAGGGTTGTAACGATGGTATGGCTGGTGCGTGGGCTGCTTGGTCTAATGAGCATGCAAGAAGAGATTGCAAATACATTCCATATAGTTTCGGACACAAGCCAAATGCCACTGACTACATTGATCGCAATGTTGTTTTCATTGATTCATGTCCACCACGTGACGCATTGCTTGAAATGAAGAAGCTTGCCAAGAATGTTTGGGTTCTTGACCACCACAAAACAGGTCGCGAGGAGTGTCAAGACATCGATGGAACTTACTTCAATTATAACATGTCAGGCGCATCAATTGCTTGGCGCGCCTTTCATGGCAGCAAGAAAAAGCCACTTCTGATTTCGTATGCTGAGGATATTGATCTGTGGAAGTTTAATCTTCCGATGAGCCGAGCAGTGCAAACAGCACTCTATAATGTACCTTTTACGTTTGATGATTTTGATGCGCTTGCTGTGAACAGTGTGTTCAAGGAGCTAATAACTTCAGGAATTCAATTAACAGAGTATCGTGACAACATTCTTGATACAATTGCAAGAAACGCCCAGCGCTCTGTATGCGTTGTTGATAGCCAGACCTATGAATTTGTTGCAGTGAATATCTCTTATTTCCATAGTGCCATGGGTGATAAACTTCGGCATGATGCTGATTTCGCTGTGATGTGGTACATGAAAGCTGATGGGACAATTAAATTTGGGCTACGGTCAGCGCGCAGCTTTGGGGCTGATGTGTCTGTGATTGCAGCTGCATTAAATCCGCATGGCGGAGGTCATGCAAATTCTGCTGGCGCAATTGTCACAGTTGAAACAGCAGTGAAATTCCTCAACGGAGATTTTGACGATGGTGACTGATAAACTTGCCCCTCTTGACGATCCAACTGGAAGACGAATTATCCTCGTAGACTTCCTCAACATGTTCATTCGTAATTATGCAGTTATTCCAACACACAACCCTAGAACAGGTGAGCCAAATGGAGGAACATTTGGCACGCTGCGTTCGTTGACTGCTGCGATAAGAAAGCTTAAGCCAACAGATGTTGTCGTCGTAACAGACGGTGCTGAGGGAAGTGTTCGTAGACGCAGCATCTTTAAAGACTACAAAGGGAATCGAAAGCCATTTCGAACAAATCGTTTCTATAATCACGGGACAGAGGAAGATGTACATAGGAATATGCTTGAGCAGGGTGCACGTGTGCGCCACTATTTTGAGAATATGCCGATTGCCTATGTGTCAATTGATAGGTGCGAAGCAGATGATGTGATTGCCTATCTTGCCACTGATTTTTTCAGCAAAGAAGATGAAAAATTTATTCTTTCGTCAGACAAGGATTTTTACCAGCTGTGTAGTGACGAAGATAATACATATGTCTACAACCAAGCATCTGATGTGCTGGTGACAGAGGTCGATGTACTTGCAAAATTTGGCGTATCACCAGCAAATACAGCAGTTGCAAGAGCACTCGATGGTGACGGTTCTGACAATATCCCAGGTATTAAAGGGCTAGGGATGAAGTCAATTACGAAATGCTTTCCAGAGCTTGCTGAGCCAACGCCAGTTGAGCTTGATCAAATTATAGCTTGGGCTGTTGAGCGTGATGGAACAAAGTTTGATAGGATTGTTGAGCAGCAGGATGTTTTTTATCGCAACTACAAGCTGATGCAGCTTGCTGATCCAATGCTTTCGCCTGCGCAATTGACTGAGTTACTAGAAACTGTCACTGAAGAGCTAAAGCGAAGAAAGTTAAATCAGCTTGCATTTAGACACATGCTTGCTGAGGATAGCATTACGTCAATTGCTGCGGGCCGCGTAACGCGAGATTTGCAGTTCATTACAGAATTTAAGCAGTGATTTACAATATATCATATCATAAAAGACCAGAGGTATCAAGAGCATGACAGAGCAGACTTTCGCAGAGATTGGTAGCGAGCATTTTCAAAATCTCGTTATGGCAGCTCTCTTAGTTGACAAGGAATACGCAGATCGAATGATCGAAGTAGTTCGCACAGAGAACTTTAGCGTAGATTCAATGCGTGTAACGCACGCAATGTGGATGACTTACTTCGAAGAATATAAGGCGTATCCAAGCACAACGATGATTAGAAGCATGGTCATTGACGAGCTGAGTAAAGAGCCAATCATGGCAAAGCAGGTAACTGATTTTCTTGACAACATGTCAGAATTGCTTACAAAGCCGTCTGACGTCCAGTATGCAAAAGAGCGATCACTTGATTTCTGCAAGAAGCAAAGGTTAAAGGAAGCGCTTGTTGGCGCTGTTGACGATCTCAAGCACGATAAATACGGTGCTGTTGTCATGCGCTTGAAACATGCTGTTGAACTCGGCGTTGAGAAAAACGTCGGGCATGAATATGATGGCGAAGATGAAATTTTCATGCGTATGCAAGATGATGCTGACCGCTGCCCAGTTCCGACGCCATGGCCAATCATCAATAATGAGATGCAGGGTGGCCTTGGAAAGGGCGAGCTTGGTGTTGTTATTGCACCAACAGGTGCTGGTAAGTCACACTTTCTTGTTGCTCTAGGCTCTGCTGCAATCCAACAGGGCTTCAACGTCCTTCACTACACTCTTGAGCTTCGTGAATCGATTGTTGCTCGACGGTATGATGCAAATCTACTCGGAGCTAAATTTGAAGATGTTCCAGGCCTTGTGCCGATTCTGAAGGATCGTTTGAAGGAGGTCACGGGAAAGCTCATTATTAAGAAATATCCAACCAAGAAGGCAGGCATTTCGCAATTATCAGCGCATATTGAGCGATTGAAATCGCGTGAGTTTACTCCCGATCTTATCATCGTTGATTACGCTGATCTTCTCCGTTCATCAAAGCAATATGAAGCAAAGAGATATGAGCTTGAACTGCTGTACGAAGAGTTGCGTGCGTTGGGTGATGAATTAGAACTTCCAATCTGGACCGCCTCACAGGCAAATCGTGGCGCCCATGATGCAGAGCTTGTCACAATTTCAGCAATTGGTGAAGCGTACGCCAAGGCTCAAATTGCAGATGTTATCTTAACTCTTTCAAGAACAAATCGTGACAAGATGGATGGAGGTGGAAGGTCGTTACTGGCCAAGAACAGATCAGGCCGCGACGGTATTATCTATCCAATCATGATGAATACATCGTCATCAACAATTGAGTTCTTGCTTCCTGATGAAAATCAAGAAGTCAGGGATCTCGGACCGCTTGATGAGACATCAAAGTTTGAGATTATGAAGCAGGCGTTTGCTAGGAAGAAGGCCAATCAATAATGGTAGGCAGGGAAGTTCTTTACGAAGTTGTTAATAAGTTAGATTTCTCTAGGCCCCTCGAAGCCGATGGCAAACGCACAATTGACGAATATTACTTTATCAACCCAAAGCACTACGACGTGTGGAAGGCCAGATATGCGCTGAAGGGTCCTAGCGGCCAGCCAGTTGAGCACCATATTTACGATTGCTTTGTTCGTATAACAGATGAAATTGTTGATGATGTAGAGTTGCGTGTACAGATCCTTAAGGCGATGTGTATGAAGCAACTTCTTCCCGCAGGCCGGCAAATGGCTCAGGCAGGAACGGGTACAAAGAATTATTCAAACTGCTTTGTATTAGGGATTGAAGATGACAGTGATTCAATTAGCGAATTCAAAAGGCAACACTTTAAAGTCCAGCGTCAGGGCGGCGGCACAGGACTTGATTGGTCAAACCTTAGACCAAGAATTTCTGTATGTAAAACTGTATCCGCTCGTGCGTCAGGCCCTATTGGATTCCTCATTGACACCTCCCACGCGAGTAAGAATATCCAGCAGGGTGGAAATCGATCCGGCGCAAATATGGGCACGCTTGACGCTCGACACCCAAGCCTAAAGGAATGGATTCACTTTAAGGCTGATAACAATTGGGAAAATATTCGAAAGTTTGCTGACATAACAGATGAAGCTGCGTTTGCAAGATTCCAGTGGAAGCATGATTATTCAGGCCAGAGGTTTAACATCACAACAGGGGTACCTGACATTTTTATGGATGATGTACTGGCCGGTGGAAAAGATGAATGGTCAACATTCTGGGGTGAAGACGAGTGGTTCTTATACGATTATAAGGTTCTTGATAAGCGGTCTGGATCGTACACTAATCGTACAGTGACAGCACCGAATATCGAAGATGCAGAGCTTCTTGCGTCTGCAGAGGCACCTTTCTTTAATGCTAATCTTGAACTTATCCGCGGCCCATATCGCCAAACAACTGGTGAGTGGTTTCATGAAATGGCACAAGCTGCCTGGGAAGACGGCTGCCCTGGCATTGCATTCACAGATATTATTCGCGCTTTCCACAACGGTGAATACTGTCACCCAATGTCAAGCTGCAACCCATGTGGTGAACAGTGGATGCCTGTTGATGCGTCGTGTATTCTGAGCTCAATTGTTATTGCTTCGTTTGTAAAGCAGGGCACCTTTGACATTGATGAGTTTAAGCGTATAGTGCGCATTGGTGTCCAATGGCTTGAATGTGTTGCTGATAAGACGCATGTCGGCATTGAGGGCATTGATACAATGCGTGAGAAGGAGCGCCGAATTGGTCTGGGAACAACAGGTATGGCTGATGCGCTCATGCTTATGGGTGAAGCGTACAGCTCAATTCAGGGACGAGCAGTTGCAGAGTCAATTCTTCGAACCTTCAAGGAAGAAGTATATTGGGAGTCTATTGAGCTTGCGAAAGAGAAAGGCCCGTTTCCGGTATTTGACTTTGAGGGATATAGTCAGAGTGCATTTTTCAAGAGGCTTCCTGCTGATGTGCAAGAAGCAATTGCTAAGCACGGCATCCGTCATATTACGGGTTTGACGCAAGCCCCTGTTGGGACAGGGGGAACGATCACTGGATTCACAACAGGTTGCGAACCCGGCTACTTCCTTGCCTTTAGGCAGAACAGTCGAGTCGGCAGTTATGTTAATACTGTTTATGCATTTGGCGAGTGGCTTCGCAGCGAAGGCTTGTGGGAATCGTTTTTGGAGTATCTTGATGAAGATCTTCCGATGGATGAAATCAAACACATTCTTCAAGTTCCTGACTACTTTGAGGCAGCATCTGAGATTAGTGTGGAAGACCATATTAAGATGCTCGCGGTTTTTCAAAGGCATAATGATAGTGGCGTAAGTAAGACAATCAATCTTCCAAATAGCGCAACTGTTGAGGATGTTGAGGATGCGTACAAGCTTGCTTATCAGTTAGGTTGTAAATCAGTGACAGTCTATAGAGATGGATCAAAGATTCAAGTCCTTGAAGCTGTCGGTGTAAAAGAGGCACCTGCAAAGATCTCACGCCGAAAGGCCCCGAAACGAGGGAGGATTCTCCCTGCAGAGCTTCACAGGGCTCGTGTGAAAGGTGTTCCATGGCTTGTTGTTGTTGGACTTCTTGATGGTGAACTGTACGAAGTTTTTGCTGGTGCACATCCGCCTGATGATTTTGTTATCCGTAGAGATGAAAACTACGTTGTTTCCAAGGATTCATCTGGGATTTACAATGTATTAGATGGTAATGAAATCGTTGTTCTTGAAAATATAGCTGATCTGTTGCAGACTGATGAGCAGTCAGCATTTACAAGGTTGCTGTCAACATCATTACGCCATGGAACACCACCTAGGTTTATTGTACAGCAGCTTGCTAAATGCCAGGGCAGCATGTTTGATTTTTCAACAATTTTGTCAAGAATTCTCAAGAAGTACTTAACACAAGAGCAGCAGGTTGAAGTTGCAAAAGCAGTTGATCCTGAGTGCCTGAGTTGCGGTAGCAGCTTCTTAATCTACGAAGAGAATTGTGTAAAGTGCGATTGCGGCTGGAGTAAGTGCGGATGAAAGTCAAAGAAGTAATTAGTATGCTTGCCAAGCTTGATCGTGAGCTCGATATCGTCATCTATGATGACGATGGAACAGAGCCTGGCTATTACAAAAAGATCGATTTTGTTAACACAGCGGTTGATTGTTCCGAAGAGACAGGCGAAGGTTTCTTCTTCGGCGCAGAAGACACTGATTATAATCTTCATACTTTCTTTGTAGTGCAACATGGCTAGACCAACAAACGATGAATTTGACATTGGAATTACAGTAGCAGAGCTAACAAACACACAAAAGGCTGTTATCAAAACGCGCTACAAGAAGAAGCGAATTTCCATGAAGGTTCTTGCGCAGGCAGTTGCTGATGGCCTCATCAAGCCAAAACCGCCATTTAATCCTTATGAATTCCGCTTTGGTAACAACGTTGTTTTCAAAACAGATTTGCGTGGTGAGCATACTGGAATGTTTTGCAAATATATTGAAGAACCACATAATAATCGAATAATCATTGATTATTGGTACGAAGGAGGTCACCACTTTGCTGTAACTGACGATGCTGTCAGGAGAGCATAATGTGGGGCTCAATTAAAAGATGGAGAGAGAAAAAAATGCGAGCAGCAGCACAAGCAAACCTGAATAAGCAGCGATCTGGCAAGAAGTCATGGACAGCAGCGGTCGACGCTGATATTTCACTTGTAATGGCAAAGATCCAGCAGTTGGCTAATGATCCGCGTGAACCAAATGAGCGCGGCCCGAATGTAAGAGAATTAATGAATGCAATGCAAGATCTGCGAACAACAACGTCGCGCCTTGCAGCAGTTGCAGATGACAGTGAGCAGCAGCAGCTAGCAGGCCTGTCAGCATGAATAATGGGGCGCATGAGGGCGATGATATGCTGCATGACATGTTCATGTTACAGACCAGCTTCATGCGCCGCCTGCAGAAAGTGTCAGGGTTTCCTGAGTTTCCGCTGGACATGAATGAGAAGGAATCATTCGCTTTCCTCAGAGATGTTGGAACTCGTGCTGTTGAAGAAATCTTTGAAGCACTGCAACATCTGAAGGCAGGGAAGCCATGGAGGAGTGACCAAGACTCTTGGGATCGTGCAGCGTTTGTCGAAGAATTTGTTGATGCGCAACGCTTTCTTCTTGAGGTTTTAATTCTCCTCGAAGTTACGCCTGACGAATTCATGGCAGCCTTTAAAGAGAAAGTTGATGTGACGCATGTGAGGCTTGACGAAGAGTTGCCCGCGCAGGAACCACCTACAGAGCAAGCACTTGAATTACCAACACCTACTAGCGCAATTGAGTGGCATGATTGTAGTTACACAATGTGTGGTAGCTTTTCGTGCACACACTGTTATCCAGGTGGCTGGCCAGGTAAAAAATAATTCCGCGTTATATTCAAAGAAGTATAATAAAGGTAGGAGTGAAAATGAAAATCTTCGTTGAAGGCGAAGCCAAGGTCTATTACAAAGACGGTGATTGGGCTGACGAAGGTGCAGATCCAGTTTATTCTTTGTCGGCGCTGCAATCATTAGTTGGCGCAGTTGGTGAGGAAGAAGAGTTGTCGTTATGCTGGACATCGTATGATGAGCTTGATATGTTTGTGGGTGGCAACTGCTCGTTTTTCATTCAAGAAGGCCTGCTATGGATAAGAACTGTATTTGAGACAGTTGATCCAAAACACATCCCATCGGCAGATGAACTTGGCCGCTTGACTGGTGTAACGTCAGACCAGTGGTCTGACGGTTGGGGAAAGGTATTTGAGCAAATCATGTACCGCGGATATTACGTATCACCCTGGTTTTATGACCAAGAGACGATGGTTAGGGTTCAATAGTGTACAACAAATATGAATATGCAATTCTAACAGCACTCGAGCAATTGAATGGTGTTGCAACTACACGTAAGCTTGCAAAGCGCGCCGATGCTATTGCAAATGTAGAAAGTAAATGGTCTTCTACACTTTTTGGACGAACAGCCGCAGGCTATCAAGGAATGCTACAACCATTCTATCGTCATCTCAATAGTCTTCTTGCTGAGGGCGTGATCACACGAATTTCACGAACGCACATTGCGTTTACAGGTGAAATGGAAGATGCTGGATGGCAACAAGTGAGGGCAAAATAATGACAGTTATTGCAGGTTTCGCAGGAAGTAATGGCGCAGCAATTGCAAGTGATTCACAAGCCACGTTGGGTGACACACCTTTGAACATGGGATCTAAGGTGATTAATGCAGGATCATTTCTCGTTGGGATTGCAGGTTTCGCTGCGACACTTGAAGTTGTGCGAAAGAAAATTTCTAATTGGTCTGGTCCATTGAATACAAAAGATGATGTTGCAAAGTTTGCTGACTGGATTAAGCAACAGAACATTGATCTTGGTATGCCGGCAGACCAGGCTGATGGATTTGGTTTTGTGCTTGTTACAAAAGATGCAGCATGGTCAGGGGCGGGCACAGTGATTGTGCTTCCCGGAAAGAACGGTATTGCTGTTTGTGGCAGCGGTGGAACGCATGCCATGACTGCTATGAAGCTGCTGTACAAGCGTGATGGTGGTGTTCAATATCCTGAGGATTTTGTTCGTGAAGCTGTTGGTGCAGCTATTGAGCAATCAATCACATGTGGCGGTGACATTTTCTCTGAGGCACTTTAATGGGAACAGAAAAGTTAACAACTTTTAAAGTTACATTTCCCTATAAACCAGGTGATGGTAATGAATCCATTGCAGAACAAACCGCAATCTTACAGCTTGATATTCGTAATGGTCACATCTTTTTAAGTGAGAAGACGATTAATAGAAGCCGCGCTTGGACATTGTCAAGGGAAGTTGCAAAAGAAATCGGCGAAGCGTTTCTGGGTGCCGCGCGTGCTGAACATTCGGGAGTTCCCACCCAAGAACGTTTTGTCGATCCATTTGAGCTGATAAAGGATATCTTTGTTTCGCCACAGGTGGATAAGAGCTTTGATTCATTTAATGAAAGCATGAAGAAATTGCCAGAGCAGCCTTGTTTGCTTGATGGTTTTGAGCATGACAGACCAATTGGTCTTGTTTGCCCATGTAAGAAATGCTCAATTTATTGTGGCTAAGGGTCAATTACAACAAGATAAATTCATACGCTCCGGACCTACGCGTCGTCAGCGTGTCGACGCAAAACTTTTACACGCAAAAGTTTTTCCTCTACGCATAGCAACAGTGAATTTTCGTATTGATGAGAATCTTGGATTTGTTATTCGGGCGGCTGCATGCTTCGGCGCAGAGGGTGTTGATGTTATCGGACATTTGCCAAAGCATCACGTGCTAAAAAATAAAAGCGGTTCAACTGTTGACTATCTTGACATTAAACAGTACAGTAACCCAGAGAGTTTTCTTATAAGGTCAGTTGGACGCACGCTTGTTGCTGCTGAATTGCATGAGCGGGCTGTTAGCTTACACAATTTCCAGTGGCCTACTGGCCCTGTGACAATTATTGTTGGGCATGAAGCTGTTGGCGTACCAACAGCCTTATTGTTAAATTCGCAAATTGTTGAGGTTCCCATGCCTGGTATGGGTGTTTGTCTCAACACTTCACAAGCAGCCAATGTGTTGTTGTATGATTACACTTTAAAGCGAGGTTAAAATGCCAACGTACGTAGTAATTGGAAATGCCAACGTAGAAGTCCAAGTAACACTTGAGGCTGATAGCGAGGATGAGGCCCTTTTGCTTGCAGAAGAAATATGCCCAGAGCTAACAGCATACTACGGCAATGGTGGGGTTGACAAGAAGCTGGTTGGTGTAGATCAAAGCAATGTCAGTCTTGAGCCGTACGGCGTCGATTTTACAATAGTCATGGAAGAATAATGGCAGTTGTTGTTGCACAAGAGGCATTTACATATGATGATGTAATTCTTTCGCCACGATTTTCTAATGTTCAATCACGTAGGCAAGTTTCGCTGAAGACATCCATCAATGGTCTAAGTTTAGAGTTGCCGATAATCGCGGCCAACATGGATACAATTTCAGGCATTGAAATGTTTACTGCAATGACAGCAAAGGGCATCGGGGGCTTTGCATATCTGCATCGCTTTACAACACTTGAGGAGAGGCTTGCTTGGGCAAAAGCTGGTCTCCCTGTCACAATCGGCGTTGGTACAAACGAATTACTTTTTATCAAGGATGCCATTGCTGCGGGTGCTCGCCACTTCTTGATTGATATTGCGCATGGCGATTCGCAGCACGTTCTTGCCATGATTAGATTAGTTAGAGATTCTGTAGAAGATCGCTCTGAACTTACAATCGTAGCTGGAAATGTTGCCACACCAGAAGCTGCCTGGCGCTTGTACGACGCTGGAGCAAATGTGATTAAGGTTGGTGTAGGCCCTGGTGCTGTCTGCACAACGCGATCAGTCACAGGTCATGGGTTCCCTCAGTTATCTGCAATCTTAAACATTAAAGAATCAATTGAAAATCGCGTGTCAATAATTGCTGACGGAGGAATCAAAACGTCAGGTGATATCGTGAAAGCACTTGCAGCAGGCGCTGATGCTGTCATGATTGGCGGGCTCCTAGCAGGGACAGACGAGACTCCCGGGGCAGTGATTGATACACCGGACGGTAAGTTCAAAGTATATCGGGGCATGGCTTCAAAGGAAGCATACAACGATAATCCAAATCGAACAAGCTCGCATATAGCTGCAGAAGGAATCAACACCACAGTGCCCTACGCCGGCCCAGTCGCAAATGTCGTGCTGGAGCTAGCAGCCGGCGTGAGGTCAGGCCTATCATATTCAGGTGCATCTAATCTACGAATCCTTCGTGATAATGCAGTTTTTCAACGCATTTCAAGTGGAACAAGACTAGAGAATTCAACTAGACTGTGATAGATTCCGCAAAGCATATTGCGTTGTAAAATAAAATATACCAATTTCAAATTTTCAAGAAAGCAAGTAATGAATCCTGACACAAAGCAATTTGAACAATTATTCGAAGAAATCTCAGATGATAAAGCACTGGCTCCCCTCGTAGATGAACTAGCACAACTTAGTAATCTTGTATTTGCTGACGGTTCTCCCGTGCCTGATACCTGGTCAATTTTCACTGAGGGTGAACAGGTAGTTATAAAGGATTGCACATTTGAGGTTGTTCGTATTGGCAAATCTTATCTTGTACTTGAGCCAGCTAAGCTTGCTCTGGTAGGAAAGTGAATTGGGAATGACAAATAGAAAAGATCCGAGATTCGTCGGGCTCCACGGTCACAGTGGATTTTCGATAGGCGATGGATTCGGCAAACCCGAAGAGCACATTGATTTTGCACTGCAAAACGGGATGGACGCACTTGCCCTGACTGACCACGGTCATATGAACGGCTTCCCACACCAGTATCTTCATGCTAAGAAGTTGGGTTCTGCCTTTAAGCCAGTTTATGGCTTTGAGGGCTACTTTCATCCAAGTCTTGAGCAGTGGGAGGCAGACCGTGAGGATGCAAAACTCCGAAAGGCCCATATTGTAGACGATGAAAAAGTAGCACTTGAGGATGAGGAGGAGTCGAAGAAGGCCAAGTGGTTCAATCCGGTCAATCGACGTCATCATCTTGTAACGCTGGCTAAATCTGCCAAGGGATTGAAGAACGTCTTTACCCTGGTCTCCCGCGGTTACAAGGAGGGAATGTATCGATTCCCACGTTTTGATTTTAATATGCTGAAGGAGCATGGAGAAGACGTCATCGTAACATCTGCTTGCCTTGGCGGCCCATTCTCATATGAGGTATTGAAGGGTTTCCATGATGACCTATCACCCGAGCAAATTCAACTGGAGCTCGCTAATCTCGCCGACAGATTCGTTGACGCAGTCGGGCAGGAAAACTTCTACCTTGAAGTACAGTTTAACGACATTCCCATCCAGCATCAGGTCAATGAACAGCTCCTCCGCGCAAGCATCGACTTTGGTATCCCTCTCGTGGCAACCGCAGATTCACATTATCCGTCACCGGATAAGTGGCGGGCCAGGGAGGTCTACAAGCGCATCTCATGGATGGGGAAGAAGGAACACACACTAGACGATCTTCCTGACGATATTGATGATATGCAGTACCAGCTCTATCCTAAGAATGGGGAAGAGATGTGGCGTTATTGGGAGAAGTATCGTGATGCGCACCCTGAGTACTACGAGCAGTTTGAACATAATGATTTGAACAAGCGCATCTGGGATGCTATTGATATTACACATGATATTGCACATCAGCAGATTGGCGCTGTCAGTCCCGATACTGCGACGAAGATTTTTACCTACGCAACGCCTACCAAGACAAGCCAGCAGATCCTACGTGAGAAGTGTGAACAGGCATTAAGGGAGTCGCCACATACTGGCAAGAACAAATATTGGGACCGTCTTGAAGTTGAGCTTGGTGTAATTGGCGATCGTGATTTTGCTGATTACTTCCTTTGCTACGAACGTATTGCAATCCGACTAAAGGAGCGCATGTTAATGGGTCCGGGCCGAGGCTCTGGTGCGGGGTCATTAGTTTGTTATCTTCTTGATATTACGGAGCTCGATCCAATTCAATATGGTCTACTCTTCGAGAGGTTCATTAGCAGATTTCGAAAGGGCTTTCCGGATATTGATTCGGACGTCGCAAGTAAAGAGCTGGCAGTTGAGATTTTGAGGGATGAGTTTGGTGATGATAATGTCATTACAATCTCAAACTACAACCGACTCCAGCTGAAATCCTTGATTAAAGATGTTTCAAAGTTCTTTGATATTCCTTATCAGGAAGTTAACGCTGTAACAAAGCGCGTCGAACCTGAGGTCAAGGCAAAGGTTTTGAAGAAGGGCATGGACAAGAACCTTTTCTATCTTACATATGATTTGGCATTTGAGCACAGTCCCACGTTTCAGAAATACGTTTGTGATTATCCGGAAGCTGCAGCGCACATTCGTGACCTCTTCCAGCAACTCAAGGCAATTAGCCGCCACGCTGGTGGTGTGCTAATTTACGACCAGCTGGAAGGCACCATGCCAGTGATCAAGATTCGTGGTGAGTGTCAGGCTCCTTGGACAGAAGGTCTTCACTATAAGCATCTTCCAGAGCTTGGTTTCATTAAGTTTGATGTCCTTGGTCTTGAGACACTGCGTGTGATTGAGCTTGCGATCCGCAATGTACTCATTTCACAGGGTAATCCGAATCCAACTTTTGCAGAAGTACGTACATTTTACGATAAGAACTTGCGCGCTGACGTCATTGACGATGCTGATATGAAGGTTCTAAAGAATGTATACTGGCAAGGAAAGTTCCCTGCAATCTTCCAGTTCACAGAGGATGGCGCCCAAAAACTAATTAAGCGTATTCGGCCTGAGATGGTCTTGGACATCGCCACTGGTACGTCAATCTATCGACCAGGTCCTCTGGCTGCTGAAATTGGACCCAAAAAGCTCGGTGTTGACAAGGTCTATATTAATCGTCGAAGAGGTGAAGCATTCACATACGATCATCCTGCAATTGAGAAAGTGTTGTCGCCAACAAACGGCGTAATCATTTTCCAGGAGCAGATGATGCAGCTGGCCCACGAGCTGGCAGGCATGGATTTAAATGATTGTGACCGTCTCCGAAAGGCCATCGTTAAGCGATCTATGGATGGGAAAGGTAAGGCAGAGCAAGAGAGGCGTGCTCTGAATCTACAGTTTGTTGAAGGCTGCGTCAATGCTGGCTTAGATGTGCTTAAGGCCCAAAAGCTTTGGGATGATATGGAACTCTTTGCAGGCTACGGTTTTAATAAGAGTCACGCTCTTGCCTATGCTTTCGATAGCTACATCTGCGCATGGCTCTTCACATACTATCCAAACGAATGGATGGCTGCATTCCTTGAGACATACTCTGAGAAGGGTGATAAAAAGAAGGCACGGGCATTCTCAACGGCCAAGTCGTTTGGCTACGAAGTTGTGCTGCCTGATATCAATCAGGCTGGCTGGGGCTGGACAGCAATTGAGGATGAGGTTGGCGTAAAGCTAATGTCCTCCTTTAGTCCGGTGAAGCGAGTGGGTGATAAGGCCGTTGAGGAGATTATGGCCAATCGTCCGTTCAGAGCAATTGACGAAGTGTTCTGGCGCGATGATAATACATTCTGGCCAAGTAAGATGAATAAGGGTTGTGTTGATGCGTTGATTAAGATTAAGGCATTCGACAGCCTTAGTATTATTGGTGAGGGTAAACTGTTCGATAATTATGCTCACATGCATGCTGTCATCGTTGGTCACTGGGATGAGATTAAGAAACGCCCGCTGAAGCGCTCACCAGAACGTAATGGCCATGCACGCTTTTATGAGCTTATTGAAGAGTATCGCGGTAAGGTTGAACCTTGGACACGTGAGGAACAGATTGAGTTTTATGAGACTGTTTATGGCAGCGTTAACATTGATCTAATCTTAAACGACGAACTAGTTGAAAAGCTCAGTGCGCTTGGTGTCGATGGTATTCATGATTATCATGAGATTCCTGAGGGTTATGAGGGTGAAATTGAAGATCTAGTGTCAGAGAGTAAGGTCGTTTGGTTTATTATTCGTGAAGTTAACATTCGCACTACAAAGCGTGGTAAGCCATTTGCAAAACTACGTGTGATGGGTAGTGATGGTAATCTGCACTGGATGACATACTGGGGATATAATGCAAAGTACGACACAGCTAAGCTTACAAAGAATGCTGTTGTTGCAGCGCGCCTGAAGTACGACGATAACTGGGGATTTTCAACACCTTGGGGTGGACGACTATCCCGCCTTGACACATTGGTGGATTAATTATGAGAAAAGGTAAAAAGATGCGAATGACACAGACTGACACATATGTTGTTATTGCTGGAAGCGGTACTGTCAGCTTTTGCGATGTTAGTGGGATCCCGTCAGATGCTGACGTGACAGAGGAGGTTATGGCAGCGCTGAAAGACCACTTTGATGATCAGGCGCTTACGCTACTTGCAAAATCTCGTGAAGCTGAATACATGCATCTCAATGTCAAGTATAAGCTAACCATTGAGGAAGACAAGTGAGCTTCCTAGAAGAACATCCGGACGCTTGTTTTGTAGATGAGCACGGCAGGGTGGCGTATCTAGATGGTGTATCAGATGCGCATCATAGTATAGTGATGCTGTCACCGGATAGCATCGTTCTTCAGGTTCTTGTTGGGGGATTTGTTGAAGGTGAATTCACACTGTTCAAATCAACGCACCATCTCTTTGAAGCGATTACTGCAAATTACTAGATATTTTCCGAGTATGTCACCTAGTGGTACAATATACTACAATATAAGGATGCATGAATGAAATCGCTAGGACTGCTTGTTTTTCATGAGTGGGGTGATAAAGTCATTGACCGCCCTGACAATAGTGAAGAGTTGATGACAGCATCGATTATGTCATGGTGGCGCTGGAAAGCCGGCGGCACCGTTCATTACTTCGACCAGCGCTTTGCAGGTCAAAGCAGGATCTTCAATACAGTTCCTGAATTCTATTATCCAGCAATGCGCCAGATGATGTTTAATAAGTTTGTTGCTGATCCAACTAACGATTTTCCTGGGCTTGATTATCTTCTTGTACGGTGGCGCTGGCACAACGGCCGCCCCACTGATGACTATATTATGCAGCGCCAGCGTGGCATAGTCACGTACTATGCTGAGTCGACTGATACACAAATTGTTATCTGGGATGAAGACTACAAGTTCACTGTTGATACTATGCCAGAATGGCTGCGCAACATCAACACAACAAACATAACAGTTCATCGTGTTCGTGATAAAGACACAGGAAAAATGCCAACAGGGTTTCCATGCACTTCAACACGCCATTGTCCTATCTCTGATAGATTCTTAAGAGCGCTGCCTAAGTCTGATGTCAAGTTGCCATACACAGGCTTTGGTGACAGTAAAGATCCTCGCGCAGTTATGGTCTATATTGGTAATAACTACGACCGCGATGGAGCACTTGATCGCTGGATTAGAGAATTTGGCTGTGATTATCCTGGTCGTATTCATGTGTATGGTAATTGGCTAAAGTATGATCCCGTCGTTATGCAGGGCGTTATACAACACAGTAAAGCTACCAAGGCTGAGATTGCGCATATTCATCGACGTGCCCTCTTTGTTCCAATGATCGCAAAGGATATTTATTTCGAAGAGGGGCACATTACTCCGCGGCTCTTCGAAGTCCTCGCCGGCGGGTCATTACCAATCGGATTCAACGAGTTCTATGGTCATGAATTTTACTATGACAATCTTGGATACGAAGACCCACTAGAGTTTGAGAGTGTGTGGGGAAGTCTTTTGTTTGGTATGCACGACACCTTCGATGCTGCTGAAACAAAGAGGCAATGGGATGAGCACTACGACGCAGTCCTGGGGACAGTTCTAGGGAACAATGTCTTCAATGTAGAGAAATTTCTTTCTAGCGCAGGAATTATGGCATGAGTGAAAAACAAAGGCTTCTCATCATTGAGGGAGCAGACAAGAACTGGAAGACGACAATCAGTCGAAAGCTGCAGGCCACATTTGGTCTTCCCTATTTCAAGCATGGGGGCGAGTCACAGGCCCATCTCACGGGCGGCGGTAAGGGTTCGTATTTCAAGAATCTCCTCGATTGGTCGCAACCCTTCTTTGTTGATTTTCTTGACCAGACAGGTGTGTCTGCACTCTTTGATAGAACATATCCGAGTGAGTTTGTTTACTCACAGGTGTTCAATAGGGAATTTAACTTAGAGGTTTTTAAGAATATTGATCTACAATGGGCGCGCCTCGGCGCAGTCATCGTTGTTCTGCATCGCTCTGACTTGAGCGGCCTTGATGACAGGGACGAATTTTCTCACATTGAAGAGAATATGGGAAAAATCAACGCTCTTTACAAAGAATTTGCTGAGGGCAGACACACACAATGCAAGTTACTCTCATACGATGTAAGTGAGTACGAAGATTCAGAGGTTCTTACCCTACGAATCATTGCTGATTTGATGAGGATGGGTTTTTGATGGAAAAGAAAACAGCTGCAGTAACAAGAGCACTGTCAGGCATGACAAAAGCATTTCGAAAAGCTGCCAGGGATATTCGCTTTCATGGGAAGGATGCAGCTCCCCGCGGGCTACCAATTAAGGAGCTTATCAATTATAGCTTTGAACCAATCTGGGTTGATGAGTCAGAAGTTTTTCTAGCTAGTTGCGCCCGCAAGTTTAGTAGATTGTACATGGCTGGCGAACTTGCGTGGTACCTGTCAGGAAGTCAAGCAGTAGATGACGTTTCATATTATTCTTCATTCTGGAAGAAGTGCGCAGGTGAAGATGGTCTTCTAAATTCAGCGTACGGTTATCATATCTGGTATGACCACGATCTTGTGACAAACAAAGATGGTGATGTGGCCGTGATGTCGCAGTTCCAGAAGGTTGCCGCGCAGCTGCAGGAAGACACTGACACACGGCAGGCTGTAATCCATATTAAGGATAAGTTTCACACAACAGACTTCAGCAACCCTGATGTTCCATGCACAATGACGCTCCAGTTCTTCATTCGTGATGGTCGGCTTGACATGATTGTTAACATGCGATCGTCCGATTTGATCAGGGGAATCAGCTATGATATGCCATTCTTCATGATTGCACAAAAACTTCTAGCTGTTAAGCTTGGAATTAAGCCAGGGTGGTATTATCATAACAGTGGTAGCCTGCATGTGTATGAACTGCACTACGATATGCTTAAGCGGATTGCTGAAGAGACTGACGTTATTGAGATGTTTGAGTATGACGGGCCATACATCGGCGATATTCCTGAATCTGAAACTGAGAATGAGACAAGCATCAACGAAATGCTGGTCATTGAGAAGGGCCTTCGTGCCGCTTACGAAAACGGGCAGGACATGCCCGATCTGGCTTCCCTCCGTGAACTTGTTCATCCTTTTTGGTGGGGAATGATTGAGCTCCTTGTGGCTCAATTTAAGAAGAAAACGTTAAACAAAAAGGATAAGTAGAGTGAGTTCAATTACAGAAAAACAGCTGGCAGCGATGCTGGGCAATAAACCAAACTATCGTAGGTTTCTTTTGGAGCTCAACGCAGTGGCTACTGAACCAGAGCTTATTGTTAACGTTCGAATTGCACTTGACAGTCTGCGGGTTGAAAGAAGGTACCAGCGTGAGCTGGCCCGCTTGCCAAGGTCTACTGATGGAATGCTCGATTCCCGTGGGATCAATATTGAAGCGCTAGATCAGAGTCACAGTTCAACCGGTGCCTCTATTGCCAAGTAGGAAAGCCTGGGACCAAATCTGGTCTGAGCTCGCACTATCAATTGCTGAGCGCAGCGTTTCACTCCGTTTGCAGGTGGGTGCTGTAATTGTGTCTGTTGATAACTCTTCAGTGCTTGCTTTGGGATATAACGGGCTTGAAGTCGGTGGGGCAAATGCAGTCGATTCCGAAAGGCCTGGTGGCGAGGGAACGATCCATGCTGAGATTAATGCGCTGATTAAGCTACCCTACACGCACCAACAATCACGCAAGATGTACGTTACACATTCGCCGTGCATTGTTTGCGCCCGGGCAATCGTGAATGCAAAGATTGATGAAGTCATCGCAATTAATATGTATCGTGACTCTTCAGGGTTAGATTTGCTGAATCAAAGAGGTGTTAACGCCTACTTATTAAGTGAGTAAGTGTAGTTCAAGAACTAATCGGAGATAGCCAGCATGCCATTTGATTTCGCAAAAGCTTTTCAGCGCAAGAAAGATGCAAAAGAAAAGTCAGCAGAGAAGAAAAAAGCTGCTGGAAAAAAGACAGCCGTGTTCGCGCCGCTGGTAGTTCCTGCAAATCCTCCAAAGCCTGAGCGCGCCAGAGGCAAGGGCAGCGGCAAGCATGGCCTAACAAAAGCCCAGCAGATTAAGGATGACGATATTGTCCGCTCTGTAGGCAAGTTCAAGTTACCATCGCTCAAAGATGTTGTCGATGATAAGCGCAACATGCAGGCTCTCATGGTTATCTTCGGGAAGCCTGAAGTAACAGAGCAGGCATTCGGCAATTACGTTCGCAATGCTCTAAAGGACTCACAGATTAAGTCGGCAATCATGGAAGATGATTACTGGAATGAGATTGAGGAAGCGATCGGTAAAACCATTACATTTGAAGAGAGGATGTACAGAACCATTGATGCAATTCGTGATGTTCTAAATGGCCTAGGCGATCTTGAATGGAAGGGTGATTCTGTTATGGAGGCCATGCTGAATTACGCAGCAGAAACAGGCGTCCTTTCATCAGCTGTTGAGCAACTCATTCCAGTCTTTAACGCATTTTTCCGTTCGCAAGGTAGTGATGAAAAGATTCCGAAGACAGACAACGAGCTCCGCGATTGGATTTTAAAATCGGTTGATCCTGGTGGCGGTGGTACCCGCGCCGGAAAGTATGGGAAGATGCATGCTGAGTATGCTCGCTTGATTTACGTCAATATGCTTGAAAACTTCTCCGGTGTTATGGATGATTTCTTCGAAGAAGTTCAAGATTTGATCAAAGATAACTTTGCCAAGCGAATTCCAATGCAAGAAACAGAGGATGTTGTTCGACGGCTCTGGAGTATCGCGTATGTTATGGGCATCCAGCTAAAAAAGATTAATAAGCTCATTGCAGCTGCCGTAAAACTGAATGATCCCTACTCAACACCGAAGTATTCAAAGAAGGCTGATAATTTGCTTGACAGGGTTAATACTCTAATCAAGGCATTTAACAGTCTGCCTTCAAAGATTAATGCAACATGGGCGCGCCACGATATGGGTGCTCTTGGCGGTGTTACGTACAATGAAAAGTATAAAGAAGTTGAAGGCTCATTTGATGTTGCAGTTGAAGGTTTGAGGGAAGTCCACTCAGAGCTTGCAGTTTGGGATGGTACCCGTGCGTCTGGGCAAAAGATGATGAGTCGCGCGTTTGAACTGCAACAACAAATGCTTAAGCAGATAGGCGATCTTGAAAAGTGGCTCGACAGCAATGATAGTGATGCTGTGGAAATGAGTGACCAAGAGCATGTTGATACAATCAATGATCTACTGAGTTAATGAGTAATAGTAGACTACTTATTGAGAACAAGCTGGCTATCTCTGCAGGGACGCGAGTTGCGCTTATTGAGAAAGAGCTCCGAATTGGGATGCGCTTTAATACAATTTCACATATTGCTATAGAGGAATTTTTTAATGGCAGAATGCCAGCAATAAGTTTCTTCTCTAGGATTCGCAAGATGTCTAAAAAGATAGCTCGTGAACAAAAAAGGAAGAAGAGAATGGGTGAGGCAAATGATTTACGACAGCAAGTGATTTTTAGGTTATGGCCTGAAGATCATGCAGAGCTGCGGGCATACCTTACTGAAAAAGGAATTTCCCTCCAGCTTTTTGCAGAAACTATCACAAAAGCTTTTATTGCAGGTGATCCACTTCTCGAGCGCCTAGTCGAACGCGAGCAGAATAGGCGAATTAGAGCAAAGAAAAAGGGCCCGCGATACTCTGTTGAAGGTTTGATGGATGATATCTATGAAGAGGGTGAGGGCAATGAGTAAAAAATTGCATGGTCCTGGTCCAGAGATTGCTGATTCTGGTGAAGAGTATATTGCTCCTGTAACCAGAAAGCAGCAGAAGGATCCGTTCATTCGTCATCTGGATAAAATATCTGGGCATGCAATTGATGAAGCTGGGTGTGATTGTCAGTCAGCAGAGCCTGAAATTCTTACTGGACAACTTACTGATCAAAATGATCATGAAGAAGTTGAAGAGCAAATGTATGGTTTGCAGAAGCAACTAATTCCGCACCCAGCGACAGATGCTGAGTTTACGTCAGGAATGAAAGACTGGGGGCCGCGAAGCAGATCAATTCAGGCTTTTGGTGGCGCACCAACACAAGCACCTGATACAAATGATGATAAGTTTGGAGAGCAAGAAGAATCATTGCAGACTGTTGGTGGAGGTCGAGGCAATTATCGTGGCTTTGCCGGAGTACCTAGTAAGGGTAATGACGGCGATGAGTTGTGGTTTCCACAGCAATCAGAGCCTGCAGAGATTGCTCCAACTGGTAATGCTGTAGATACAATTCGCAGGAAAGTAATGCTAAGGGTTATGAGCGAGGCTGGTGAATCTGGTAAAGCACCTGAATTTAAACCAAAGAAGGTGAAGCCTACAACACATCCATCTGAGAAAGAGAAGCCTGCGAAGCTCGGCGGCAGTCCAAGAAGGTCAGCAAAGAAGGTTCGATCACTGCAGCCTGCACAGAAGCGCCAGACAGATAGGCCGGATCTTGACCAGCGCTTTAAGGGTGTGTTGAAGTACGCGAATATTATTGATGCAAGACTTGCTACAGAGAAAATGAATGAATTCTGGAAAGAATACATGAAGCTTGGTGACCGTGAAGCCCTTCGCCGCCTCAAGTCACTTGCTGTTGTAGCACAGAATAGAGCACAATTCCGTTATCGTGATGAAGGTCATACTGAGGCACAGGAAATCTATCGCCATTATGACGCATGGCTGACTGACCACCCTATGCCGCATGAAATTGTTAAGCCTGCTGAAAGAGATAAGTCCGCAGTCATTAAGTGGCGCATCAAATTCCGCGCGGATGGCTGGCACAAGGATGTTGCAGAGATTGAAGCAGTTCAGTTAAAGACTGCAATTGCGCGCCTAAAGAAAGAGCTCGGCGAAAAGTTTGATGACTTCAAGATTATTGGGGCAGCCTGATGGACGATTTTAAGAAGCGTATCAAAGGATATCGTGGATCAGGCAAAGTGTGTTCATGCTGTCGAGAGGTTGATGGCAAGAAGAAAGCTGCGCGCCTTGCCCGAGCCCGACTGAAACAGAGTGATCAAAAAGAAAGGTTACTACTTCGTGCCAATCTATGAATATAAACGAGAAGATGGTTCAATCTTTGAGCTAATCAGAACACTTGCAAATCGCGATGAAGTAACACACTGCCCAGAAACTGGACAACCCTGTGAGCGCATTGCATTTAGTGCGGGCAGTCATATGCTGAAGGGCGGAGGCTGGGCCAAGGACGGATACGCTTCACAAAGGAAGCCACCTTCAGGTCGCTCAATTCAATCCCATATTGATGAACACCGCTCAGACCTGGCAAGCCAAAAGGAAGATTACTTAAAGGGCCGCTGAGTATTATAATGAATTTAAGGATGGTGGATTCACAAGGTGAATCCATTTGTAGTTAAGGAGTAAGATATGAGCGTTGGAGTAATTCGACATAAGCATACCAAGGTTGCCAATGGGCAGCAGCATGACATTCGCCACCTCTTTGTAGAGTGTGGAGTTTGTCTTAGTCACTATCGGTGTACACCTACCTTCAACTTCTATGTTGTAAAGGATAGTGATCGTTATCGCAAAGATGAGTATTGGTGTTGTGATATGTGTATTGAAGATGAACTACGTCTTCTTGGTCAGGAAGCAAACCTAGAGTTTGTGCAGTCACGAAAAAAGCCTCGTGCGTAGAGCTTTCTGCGCAGTTGATAAAGTATTAAAATATAATTAAGGTGAGATTTATCATCTCACACTGGAAGAAGGGTAGTGCTATGCTTGATGCCGATGGAACAACCACAGCTGGCGCGTTTAAAACTGATGGAGGTGTTGTTCATGTGACTGCGCGCCGATGCAAAATTACTGGTGATGCAATCATCGAATTTGGACGTAGCTACACACTGCGCCTGCCTGACACTGAGCTGATTCGCTTTAATAGCTTGCTGTTGAGTCTTGAAAATAACAAACATTAGGGAGCGCCATGTCAACCGATTTTGAAAACATCAATGGTCCAATTACAGCCATTGCTGCGATGATCCTTTCACGGATTGCAAACTACGAAGAGAAGAAAGCCGCTTGGCGATTTGTGAAGAAGGAGTTGGAGCCTGAGTTCCGGCGCCTCCTGGCTATCCCTGATGAGTGGGGAATTAAGTCGTATGAGCTCTTTGACTTCGACATCGATGAAGAGAACAGTCTCATTCTTTTGAATTACACCAAGCAGGCGCATGCAGTTCTCCACTCAATTGAGGGTGGCTGGACAGAGGTTGTGCGACTGATCCGCGGATTGGTGTTTAAGTTTGATAGGCATGAGAGAACTGAAAGAGCAGCGTGTGGCGAGACACTTCATCGTGATGATTCAATCGGTGATGTTAGGCTCGTTTCTCGTGGCTTTGAAAAGTTCTTTAACTACGACGAAATCTCCGAGGTCAAGTGGGACATGCTCGATGATGAGCTGCATCCTGTTTGGTCTAAGGAAGATGGTGCTATGGTCGAGTACTTCGTCCACAATGGTGAGCTTCGCTGCACAACTCGCGGCCGCCTCCAGACGCAGTACAGTGACATTGGTCTTGAACTACTAACAAAGCGACAGTTTGAATCGATGAATGCAAAGCGTCGAATCTTGAATATGCCGCCTGTGATGAATATCATCTGTGAGTTAATTGCACCTGAATCGAGGGTCCATGTTGACTATGGCAATGAGAAGAAGCTTTTCTTACTTGCAGCATACGACGATAATTGTGAAAAGCTTGATATTGCAAGCTTGGAGTGGATTGCTAGAGAACTTAAGGTTTCCACACCCCCGATGTTCATGATGAATAAATCTGCTGTTCGTGATCTCATCACAGATCGCCAGTTTAAGAACAAAGAGGGCTTCGTCATTGATTTTGGCAACCGCCTTGTAAAGTTTAAGTTCATTGATTATCTCAATCTTATGGTGCAGACGAAACTGTCATACAAGTACATCATGTCATGCGATATGGGTGGGCGCCTCGAAAGAATGCTGCCTCTCCTTGACGGTGAAATCCAGCCGCTTGCTTGGCAGATGGTTGAAGATTTGCGCCAGTGTGTTGACAACAGTGAAGATCATTGGTCTCTTTATAGTCTTTGGAAGCCTGACTCTCCAGAGGGGGGTGAATCGTATTTCCGCACGATCGCCAGAAAGTACTTTAAACACCGAAAGGGAATTATGAGTGAGAAGCTTGCTGCAGCAGCAACGCAGCATTAGAATCTTCTCACGACACATCAAGCTCAGACATGAGCGTAATAATTTTCTGCTAGCTCTTACTGCACATATTGTGCAGCGCCTGATTGGAGATGCGCCATTAACAATCAACATTGTTAAGCATTTCGTAAACAGCAGTACAAGAGGAATGACACGTATAATGCGTGACGGTCAAGTGAATGTTGAGGTGCTCGGGAAGTTCTATACAGCTGCTAGAAAAGGTAAGAGAGATGATGTCCTCATGTATATTAGAATATTAGTACATGAGCTTACGCATGTAAAACAACATCTTGATGGCAGGCCATTTGGTGTGACGCTAGACGATCCACACTATTTTCAAAATATGGCTGAGCATGAAGCAAAGTTGAGTGAAGCACACACATCGGAAGCAATGGGGCGACTTTTGGATAATTTCACACGAATGAAGAAAGATTTAGAGCATGAGTTTGAATTGCTCGATTGTACACGAAAGTGAAGATGTACCCTGCAATATACCCGATATCCATGGAAGGCCAAATTGCAAATATCAATTGCGTGTAATTACTGGTCATGACATATCAATGGCAGGTGAGAATATAGCTGCTGAGCTTGATGATCACAAAGCATCATTACGCTGCACATTAATTTGTGCCAGGCAAGGTCCAATGTCACATGCAGCAATTGGTGTAGTAGAAGATATCACCCGCCAATATTCAACAAAGCTTGAGCGTGATGGGCTTATTAGACTAAGGGGTGAATACGAGAAAGTCGGGTTTGCAGATGAATAAACACAGGCTTGGAGCAAACAGATGTTAATGTGGAATGAATATTTGAGTTTCGTTGCGCTTGTCTGCGCGCTTGTTATTGTTGGTGCTTTAGTAGCAATTGGGCCTGGGTTTAATGCTGCAGAAATATTTCCAACAGGAACAGCGGCAACGGAGCAGCGCGCGGGAATCTTTTTGAGTGAAGAGTTTCCGCATGAAGATGGTTTCACCTATGGTGTGGTTTGCTATAGTCCGCCGACGTGGTGCAATGCAACAGTGCTAAATGGCCATCCGCCATACCGCACCATTCAGTATCTTTCACTTTATTGCGGTGACAGAGAGTGCCGTATTGATAATGGAGAATGAGAAAATGGAAAATGTAAAGCTTGACGAGGGTTTTGTCCAGGTTGTAATTTGGCCAGCGACGCTTGTTGAACCAAGTAATTCAACAGCATTTGAGAGTTGGGCCGAAACTGAATTTGGCGTCACTGTACAATATCTTGAAGAGATTAGAACACTTCCAGATGAGACTGGCCCTGGCGGACGCAATGACGTCTTTTTTGCAATTGCAAGTGGTGACATTGCAAAGTTTGCTGTGCCTCGTCTAGCGTATGGAATGCGCTGGATTGAAGATGCTGTTAGCGAAGTAAATGGTGGAAACGTGCTTTACCCTGAGCGTGTCATGGGTTATTGCAGCTGGGATGCATAAATGCGCTTTAACAGAGAAACAAGAAGGTGGAATAGAAGGCTGGTCAAGCAGATCCTTACGCGTGACGTAATAGTTGCGGCCGTTAGTGAGTATGATCGCTTTTTTGCATCCTTCGGGCGGGCATCAAAGAAATATCTCTCAACTCAACTTGAACCGCGTGAATTAGGCGGGATCATGGGAATTGCCTGGGAGAAAGTTTTGTTCAAGGCAATGTCAACACACATCACACTGAATTCATTAGGTTTGTTGGAAGACGTTGGCGCTGATGCTCTTGGTGCTGGAGGGGATTTCGTTTTTACAGACAACGATAATAGAAGCATGGTCTTAGAAGTAAAGATTACAGGGCAGCGCACGCCAAATTGGATTACAAATACAGTGGCTCTAATGAGAAAGGACCATCTAACAAGGCCAGTAAATTACATTCTTACAGCCCGCGGCGACAGCACTGTTTTCTCAGCAACTGCGCTTGCGATTGGACCGAATGATTGGAATATGCCGCGCGGCAAATCAAAATCTGCAAGAGCATCATCATTCGACAAGAGTGTCTTTTTGCAGAAAGGCCGGAGCGTAAAGCTTATTGGCAAAGCATCTAGGATAGGAACAGCTGGAGGCGTTCGTCTAGAGAAAGGTAAGCTTTGAAAGCGAAGCCTGAAGCGCGGTTTGTAATTATTGATAGCAAGGGTTACTATAATCCTGTACTCTCTGACGTAAAAACTGGTAGGCCTGTTGTCTTTAAAGATAAGGAAACTGCAATGGGCATGCTAAACGTGCTGCAAAAGAATGATGCCAAGGTAAAGACTGACCCAGATCGTTTTAAGATTAAAGTTCTCACACTAACACCTGAGATCTACAAAATGTTGAGCAACGACATTATTTGATTCCGTGAAGAAAACTTGTTGTTACAATAAAGGTAACAGGAATGAAAGGTTTATAAATGCGTAGCGACCATGATAATCCAGCAGCAGCAAATCGAAAAGCTGTTGTTAAGCGTAGTAAGACTCGTGCAATCGGTATTGCAGGTCAAAAACGAACGACAAAGAAAGGAGATGTTTTTCACTATAGGGTTATTGATGGTGTTGAGACGCTTGTAAAAGTGTCAGCGCGCGGGCGGGATTATGAACCGCTTGATTATTTCAGGATGAAGCTGGGGCGATAACACGATGTTTTGGGAAGAAGAAGATTTTGAGCGTTATCTTGGACGCTTGGGAAAAACTAATACTGCGCTTCCGGGTTTCTTTATTCCGCTGAAGCAAGTTGTGCGTTCGCTTGTCCAGCCGAGAAAAGGTCTGCTTTCAAAGCTCGACGCAGGATTTGATATCGCAGATGCTGTCAAGCAGTACCGCGAGTCGATTGAGAATACTGACGATTACGAAATTGAAGAAGACATTGACCATGTTGACTTGTGGCTTGAAGATAACGACTGCTACATGCTGACAGAGGATAGAGCAGGCGCCGAGCTTGTTCGTGAAATCCTCATCCCTTGCGTTAAGGGCCTGAAGCGTGAGCGAATCAAGATCAAGAATGCAGAAGGACAAATCCTGGCAACGGAGGTCATTGCTTTCACATACGAGTTTGAAGGAACTGTTGATTACTTTGCTGTGAAATACGAGGTCGGCAGAAGGAAGAATACCGCCGCCACTCGCTCCGGTGAGGCGCATGAAGATTCTGATGAGGAATTGCTGCGCTGGTCAAGCGGGCCATACTTTCATATCAAAGATTCTGATGATTCTGACATGGGGATATCGCGAAAACGATTCAACGATTGGTTGACAAAGGCATTTTGGGATTTCTATGGCTCGTCTGTTGTAGAGATCGATTTCCAGGCAACCTACCATGGTGATCGACCAATCATCAACGCTGAGAACGACGTCAAGAACTATATTGGACTTGGCGGAACGCTGGCTGAAGTTGAGCAGGTTGCTGAAGATACGAGTCTCTTCATGGAGGCTGGCTTTTCTAGATCAATCATGCTGCTGGGCCCACCTGGGGTTGGCAAGACGACTCTCACACGCGTGATCAACAATCACCTGAGCGGCCGCTGCGTAATTTTGAAGCCAAGCTTCTTTAGAAAGACGAACGGAACAGGGCCCGAAATCCTGGCAATGCTTGCCCCGAATGTGGTTGTGTTCGATGACTTTGATAGATATGATGTGGACAACAGGGCCCTCCTTCAGATGCTTGAGTGGCTCCCAAAGAGATTGAGCCCTGTAATTACTGTTGCAACTGTCAACGACATTACAAAGTTTGATAGGGCAGGCTTGCGCCCAGGTCGGTTTGACGAGCTTGTCTATGTTCCTGCGCCTGACGCGAATGGGCGCAAGATCGTTCTTGATTACTATCTCGATCTGTATAGCACTGACACGAGCAAATCAATTGTTGGTAGTGATTACGCGCAGATTACAGATTACGTTTGCAAGAATGGCGCTGGAATGACGCCTGCAGACATTGCAGAGCTCGTCAAGACACTGACTGTGTTGGGTCCGAAATTGTTCATGGTAAAGTTTCGTGCACTGGCTCGACAGCGCGCCATCTACATGCAGATCTTTGATGAAACGCAGAAGCTGTGGTCCATGTCTACAGCTGGTGAAGATGTTGATATCACTGAGCCTGGGCTGGTTGCTGTTGATACAAAATTCTCACAAGCAGATATGGAATGGCCCGTGCCGGATCCCGAGGACCTGCCCGACGCTGAATTTGATTCGGCTGTTGCACATTTCACAGATGACTATGAAACTAATACATGTATGTGTGGTATTAGAGATTGCGTACTTGCAGTATGAAATTACAAAATAAGTTCAAGCCATCCTCTGATCAAGAGACAGTGATTACAATTCACGATGCGCAAGAGTATGCGTATGTTTCATCTACGCAGTTGCCTGTTATGCGTTTGCTACGACAGATTTGTGAGGGCGATACAGGGCGCATGGTTTTTGACGGAAGTGATTTTGTTGAGTGTGCTATTGACAAGCGTCATATCTCACTGAACGAAAAAGCTTACTCACCGAGGCAGTAATGAAATTTAGAGCAGTTATTCCAAAACCAACGTCAGAGCGTGAAACAACCATTGTTGTTTCAGATTGGGAAGAGGGAGCAACAGTTTTTTCAAGCCACCCTTATGTTCTTAAGAAGCTTGAGAAAATTGTTAAGGAAAACAGTACAGCACGCGAGCTGCACACCAACAAGGACGATTCAAAATTGTTCTCTATTGATAAGCGGCACTTTTCTATCAACCCGCGTGCGCACAGTCCAAGAAAGGACAAATGACATGAGTGATAAACGACAGAGGGTTCAGTATATTCGTGATGAGAACAACAACCCAATTGTAACTGTGGCATGGGAGCTCGGGCTCGGGCGTCTGAACAAGGGCGCAGAGCGAGGTTCCCGGTCATTCTCCAGAGTGCGAATTCCACTTAATGACAATGCTCCGACAAAGGCCATTTCGCGATTTATCAGGAAGCATTTCACAGCAGGCGCACTTTAGAAAATCTGGCCAATGTTTGATGATGTTGAAGTCTTTGATGGTGACGTTTTAGTTGAGCATGGAAAGCTTGCGCTCGTGCCAGTTGGTGTTGACTTTAGAATTCCTGACTTTGCACTAGGTCTAGCAACACTTTATCAGGTTCAACCTGGTGGTATGCTGCAGGTATCAATCAACGCAGATGAAGTTGATGGAACGATACTAGACGTGACAATGTTTAAGCGCATCACAAACAAGTGGTTAACTGCAAATGATGAACGTTACGTTGGGAATGTGATAACTGGTCCGGCTGGTCGCGTCTTGGTATGTGATCCTGCACTCATCATTTCACATCTTAACATCGATCTTAATTTTCCAGATTGGTGGCAGCAGTTTGAATGTGCTGACGGAATGGGGCTATTAATCAATCTTGAGATCGCTGACTGGCTTGATATATCAGAAGATTACGAGAAGATTGAAATCTTCGTCCGTGATGACTATGGTTATTTTGGCGGAGGTAGTGATGGTGGCGAAGAAGAATATGTCAAGGACGCCGAAGAAGTTCTTGGGGAACTTGAACGAACACGGTGTGGTCATACACACTTTATCACACAGGCTCACACGCTTACTGTTCCCTAATGCATACAGGGCAATTGTCTTTTCATTGTGGCGCCATGTTCAGGCAGCAACGCATGAAGACTGCATGTTCAATTGCGAAGAGCTTGTTTTCAAATGCCTTGAAACGCATGGGCCGATAGGCCCAGCACTTATCTTCTGGTTTGTTGAAGAGGGACTGGTTGCAAGTATCCTCCTTCCGAGACAGGATATTCCAGGCGTTTATATTTGGTCACCCGACAGCGGCAAATGGAGACCGTGGTGAGCTGAGGGCTCATTATTTTCTGCGCTTGTTACTTTAGGTTACAATATAGGTGTAGTGAATGTTGTGTAATTTCAATACTTAAACAGGAAAACCATGCAAGCTCAGAACGCAAATATCAATCACAATGGTCCAGATTCTCCAGTCATCCAGTTCAACGCAGTTTTTCCGTTCTTTGGTCCTGAGGAGCGAAGTATGGTGTTCAATTGCACCGAGGCGCAGTTTATGGTAGGCTGGGCAGAATATGCTGAAGGAGCCATGATGCAGGATGCATTTCACTTTCTCAATGTTGATGAAAGAGAATTCATGATCAGTGGTTGTTACCCTGATGAATTCGAACAGGCAGCACGGTAGGCTCTAGGAGACTCGCATGAGCAACAGCGCGCTATTGTTCAACCATTGTTTTGTATGTAGTAAGATGCCATCTTGCACGCTCGTCGCAGAGCAGCCTGTCTGTAAGCGGTGTTGGGCGTGGGGTGTTTCAATGGGGGAAGTTTCTGGTGAATTTGAGCCAGAACTCTATAGAGGGTCGCCAGCATTGAATTTGTATTCATGCACTGACCACCTAGGTTTGTTTCCAACAGGTATTGCGTCGATTGTACTTGCGTCTTCTAAGAAAGAAGCACGCTCAATTCTGGATAAAGAATTGAAGAAGTACAGTCTTTATAGCCCAGACTATACATTGAAGTTGATCACAGCTGATCAACCTAAGGCAATTGTGCTCTGTGACGGAGACTACTGAATGGTGAATAAAACAATTGTGCGGATTGTGCATGGCTCTCAACTGTATGGCACAAACATTCCATCGTCTGATCTTGACCTTAAGGGAGTCTTTTTCCCAACATTTCGTGAAATGGCTCTCAATCCGAAGCGTTCTGTTAAGCGTAATGTGAAAGGGACAGCTAGAATCCAGCCTGGTGAACTTGATATGGAGCTCTTTGAGCTTGGAAAGTTCATTGCGCTAGCGCTTGATTCCCAAACAATGGCTCTTGAGATGTTGTGGGCCCCAGCTGATAAGGTACTTGAAACATCACAACACTGGGAATATCTTGTTGGCACTCGTGAAGAGTTTCTAAGCAGAGGAATGGAATCGATTGCAGGTTACTGTAAGTCACAGGCCAATAAGTACTGTGTGAAGGGTGCCAGATTTGACGCCATTGTTGAGGCAATCTCATTTCTCACAGAATTTGATGGAGAGATGCGAATCAATGAATTCGCATCTGATCCGGCCAACCTAGAGCAGATGGCTGACGTGACTGAACCATACTTCGATATTGTAGACATGAGTCATGGAGACGGCAGGTTTCAAGACAAAGCGATTGTAATCAGCAGCCGATATCTCCCCTTCAGCACTACAGTTGAATACAGCCTGGGCGTTCTTCGAAGCGTTGAAAAAGCTTATGGCAAGCGCACCCGGGCAAGTGCTGGAGGCCAAGATTGGAAAGCACTGATGCATGCCTACAGGGTTGCCGACCAGGGAATTGAACTTGCGAACACAGCAAATCTTACACTCCCCAGGCCAAATGCTGAGCTGCTTCTCCAAATCAGAAAAGGCGAGCTTCCGTTTGATGAAGTTGCAGAGATGATCGATGAGCGCCTGAGTGAGCTTGAATATGCAATGACAGCCAGTTCTCTTCCTGCATCGCCAAACAGGCAAGATATCTTTGATCGTGCCGAGTCGATGTATTTGGAGCACTTTAGGGGAATGCTGAAATGAACTATCAGGTTAAAGTCGCAGAACCACGTAATACAATCTTAGTTGATGTAGATTGCGTTTGCGCAGATCTTTATGACGCAATTGCTCTTGAGGCCGCGCTACTTGGATATCCGTTCTCAATGATACGCAGTTATGACGTTCTTAGCCAGTATAATGAAGATGTGCAAGCAGATCTTCGCGCTGCCATGAAGGAGCCGGGGTTTGCGACAGGGATGAATCCTGTTCATGGAGCGCAAGATGGTGTGAAAGCGCTTCGTATGCTGGGGTTGCACGTTCTGTTTGTAACGTCACCGCAAAAGAATGATCATTGGCCAATTGAGCGTATTCATTGGCTGCAGCGCCATTTTGGTGCAAAGTATAGTGACGTTATCAATAGTAAGCACAAGAATCTTATTCGCGGCTTGACGCTTATTGATGATCATCCTGATCACGTTGTTAGTTGGTCTCTTGCAAATAGTGGAAGAGCTGCCATCTGGTATGACGCAGGTTGGACAACCCAACCAATGGTTACTGGTGCTGTGACGCCCAGGGCTGCAAATTGGTCTGACGTAACAGCAGCAGTTGAGCGAATGCTTAAGAAGCGTGCATGAGCAAGTTTTTCACGTATATCGTTGATGCCGACGGCACTTACTACACAGGTTGGACAACAGATCTCGAACGAAGACTGCGGCAGCACAACGGTTTAATCGCTGGCGGAGCGAAGTACACGCGCGGAAAAGCCTGCAAGCTGATGTGGGCCCAAGAATTGTCTTCACGCTCTTCAGCAATGAAGTATGAAGCAGCGATCAAGCGTCTTACACACACAGATAAGAAGCTCATTGTTGCAAGCACGCTTTTCGGCATGTCACACTTCATTGAAAAAGTAAACGAAGCAATCAATAAACCAAGAAAAATGGAGTGCTGATGGCCTGTATCAAACAGACGCTTGGGAAATGGAGCTTCGTGCCTTTGCTGCGGATGAAAAATTGAGCGTTTCTGCACTGGATGAGCTGGACTTCTAAAGAACTGCTTGGCGCGATAGTAATTTCCGTTTAAATCACATTGTAATACAATTAACATACCAACCAGTGGAGTGTTAAATGAATCTATCTGATGTTCGCACGAAAACAAGTGCAGGACTCTTTCGAACAATTACGCTTATGAATGGTGCTGAGGTGACGCATAAGCTTGGTGAAGAACAAGCGACGTTGTACTACAAGTTTGAAAGTAAAGTTGAGACTTCATCTGTGCCGCTGGACGAATTCAATAAATTTTGGCAGCAAGATTCGCGCGGCACAGGAATGTCTGCGTCAGAGCTTCGTGCTTTGCAGAATGCCAGTGGAAGAATTGTAGACTAGCATGGGCACAAAAGCGATTGATGCTATTGAACGACTTCTACCAGTAAATGTCTATAGAACAATTGGTAAGAATATTGTCAATGCTGGTTCCCTGAAGGACCCAGTCTTTCTCTGGGCTACGCTCTGGACAATTAGAGAAGTTGATGGAACTACAAGGGCAGGCAGGATTGTTGTTATGGAAAACGGCGATCTAAAGCTCTTTGGAGAAAAGCTTTGCAATCTGCATGAGCTTGGTAGTGAAGGTAAGAGCAAGATTGTGTCACTAATTAACGCACGTTTTGGCTCAAATGAAAACTTGCCAGCAGAGTCTGGCACTGATGGAGAGAAGAAATAAGCATGAGTACAGAAACCATTAAGACGGACCGTGAGTTCGCGCTGGCGCCTGGACAGTATACCTACACACAGGATACCAGTAAGGGAACCATTAACACATACGTTGGCCCAAACGTTGTGCAGCCGTCCGGGCAGGAGCGTCCAGTTACGTTCAACGCTCGAAGCCGCCGCTTCGGTGAGAGCGAACTGCGAGCGTCGGTCCAGACGAACGTCTTTGCTTCCCGCGGCGAATACATTGTTCTATCGAATCCGTCTGCGAAGTCTCCCAACGACCATCCGCAGTCTGGAAAGACTTCTGCTGTTGACTTGCTCTACGGTGAGCGCGTAAACATCCAGGGCCCTGCAAACTTTGCACTTTGGCCTGGACAGTTTGCCGATACGATTCCTGGGCACCAGTTGCGCAGCAATGAGTACCTGCTGATCAAGATTATCGATGCTGCTACGGCTCGTGAAAATTGGTCGACGGCAGCTGTCGAAGCAACCGCACCTTCTCCCACACCGTCGACAAACAGTGACAGCGAGGGAGAAGACGGAGAAAGCGATGCGCTGACCATCGTTGCTTCAAACAACGCTCCTGAGGATCTGACAGCAGGACGACTCTACGTTGTCAAGGGTACGGATGTTTCGTTCTACATGCCTCCGACCGGTGTTGAAGTTGTTGCTGACGAGAATGGCGACTTCGTTCGCTCTGCTCTGACGCTTGAGCGCCTTGAGTATGCTGTCCTTGTTGATGAGTCCGGTGATAAGCGTTTCCCCAAGGGGCCTGACGTTGTTTTCCCGTCTCCCACAGAGGAGTTTGTGACTGACAGCAAAGGAAAGCGTGCCTTCCGCGCAATCGAGTTGAATCCCATTCAGGGTATTCATGTCAAGGTGACAGCAGCATATGTTGATAACAACGGTGTCAAGCGTAATGAGGGCGATGAGCTGTGGATTACTGGTACAGAGACGCCAATCTACTACCCACGCCATGAGCACTTCCTGATTGAATACGATGGCAAGGCGAAGTCCTTTGCTGTTGCTGTTCCTGAGGGTCAGGCTCGTTACGTACTCGACCGCGGCAACGCCCGTGTCAAGACTGTTAAGGGTCCTGCAATGCTTCTGCCTGATCCTCGGACAGAGGTGATTGTTCGTCGCGCCCTGACAGGAACTGAGTGCCGGCTGTGGTATCCCGGCAATGATGAAGTAAAGAAGTACAACAGCATCTTGCGCCAGCAGGCTGCTGCCACGCCGACGACTCGAAAGGGCTTTGTCAGTGAGGGTCAGGCTGCCAGGTCAAAGAAGCTCCGCGCGGATCAGAAGTCGTGGGCGACTGGCTCCGTGATGTATGGAGATGCTGCTGTTGCAGGCAAGAGCTTGACAGGCTCTGCAAAGGGTGGACCTGCTGGAGGTGAGTTCTCCCGCGGTTCAACCTTCATTGAACCACGGACTGTCACGCTTAACGGTCGACTCCAGGGTGTGCCAACCATTAATCTTTGGACTAACTATGCAGTTCTTGTTACCAGTGCGTCTGGCAAGAAGCGCCGCGTAGAGGTTGGACCCACGTCCTTGTTCCTTGATTTTGACGAGTCGCTTGAGTCGTTCACAGTTTCTACGGGCAAGCCCAAGAACACTGATGCGCTTCTTACTGACGTGTATCTTCGTGTTCGAAACAACAAGGTTTCTGACATCATCACTGCAACGACTGCAGATCGGGTTGACGTGACAATGAAGCTTTCGCTGGTTTGCAACTTCGGTGGCGATGATCCGCAGAAGTGGTTTGCTGTTGAAAACTACGTCAAGTTTGTCACTGATCATGTGCGCTCTGTTGTCCGAGGAACTATCCGAGGTATGACGATTGCACAGTTCAGCGAGAGCAGTGAGAATATCATTCGTGATACGATCCTGGGTACAAAGGCAGAGGATGCAGATGGCAATGTCACTCCACGACCTGGGATGGTCTTTGCTGACAACGCCTTGACTGTTGATGATGTCGACGTGCTTGATGTAACAATTGGTGATTACGAGATTGCGCAACAGTTGAAGGAAGCGCAACATGGTGCTGTTACCGATCAGATTGCAATCCAGCGCGCTCGCGCCATGGCTGATTCTGAGAAGGAACTTGAAACCATCAAGCGTGAAAAGCAGAAGCTGCGTGATGATACTGCAAAGCTTGCTGCAAAGCTTGAGCTGGATGCGGCACGCCGCATCCGTGATGCTGCTGCTCTTCGTGCTGAGCATGAGCTTGCTGCTGAAGCTGAAAGGCTCGATATTGTTGAGCGTGTTGAAGCTGTTGCGGAATTCCAGGCTGTCCAGAAGTTGCAGCGAAAGGTCAGGACTGACCAGCAGTATGTTGCGCATGAATTTGCAAAGCAAGGTGTCAAGTTGAGTGAGATCTCTGCAGAGACTGAGGCGACAAAGGCACGTCTTGCTGCAGTGCAGCCTGGCTTCTCTGAAGCAATCCTGGCATTGCGTGATGAGCGAATTGCTGTTGATATTGCTGAGGCGACGAGCGTCCAGCGCTTGATCGGCGGTAAGTCGCTTACAGACGTGATTGGAAAGGTGTTCAGCGGCACGCCTCTTGGTGATGTTGTGAATAGCGCCTTTGGCCGCGTTGGTCGTGACCGTAGTGATGATGCTCCGACTAGCCGTCGTAGTCCCTCACTGTAACAGAAAGGCCTAGGTCAATGCCCTGCATCCTGTGATGGGATGCAGGGCATTCTGCGTTGAGGGAGTCGGCTTTTATTTCTGCGCGGGCTTCAAAATGATAAAATAAGGTAGGTGCTTTTACCTGCTTTCACTTGAGGAATTTTTGTATGAAGTCTTTTATTGCTATTCTTGCGCTAAGTATTGCTGCCATGGTAAGTGGTTGCTACAGCGTTGAACAGGGCGAATAAGGAAAGACATGTTGACACAAGAGCAAAAAGAGATTGTACGCGAAGCTTATGCAAAAGAAATTGCTGCTGCATTTCGCGTGTTTGAGGCTGATGAAGTTATCCAGGATATCTATCTCGGTGGTGAAGACCCTGGGCAGTGGGGCAACGACAACACTGTTGTGACAATCTTGAATGAGATGCGCGGAATTCCAAGCTCACTTGAAATTGAAGACTACAGCGAGTTCGGCGAGGGTCCGCATTACTTCAGTGAGGACTGGATGTTGATTGATGAAAGGGTGCGCAAAAGCACTGGGTTTGAAGTCTTTAGCGAGCCCGTCAATTATGCTGTTATGAATGTTTGGGAGATCTGAATGGACGACCATAAGAAGGAAGCTGCACGGGGCTATTGGGATGACCCTGTCTATCGTGAATCTTCTAAGGAAAAGGCTGCTGCTCGGAAGCGTGCAAGGAAGCGCTTGAAGGAAACAGATCGAAGGCTTGAACATGACGATGACTCCTGACTTTGCACTCTTAATTTATCTGTGGATTGGAATTTTTTAACGCTGGTATTGGCGCCGGCCTTGCTGCCCAGGGCCCCCGACCACACCGACATCAAGCGATAGGAGGCCCCATGGGCCTGTTCTCTTGGGACTGCCGCGGCTGCGGCCATCCCCTGCTCCACAACATGGGAGCCACCAACGACATCAACCACTGGATGAACGACGCCATCGTCACCAACCCGGACGGCTCCCGCATCGAGGGCGTCTACGACGGCTACGGCCGCCTCGACGGCGTCGACTGCGACATGGACTCCATCGACTGGGACAACCGGCCCGCCGGCAACCCCTGCGCCTGGCACCGCGCGTGCTGGGAGATCGCTGGGGAACCCGATGAGTACGTTCCGTCGGTCAGCTCTGATGACCAGGGGCACTTCTTCGAGGAGGGCGCGCACGACATGGCAGACCCCAGACTGCAATACCGGGAGAAGTCTTGAGCGGCTTCCGAAACATGGGGGACCTCTCGGACCTCACCAGCGTGGGCGATGTACGAGATCGACCGCCTCCGTGCAGCGTTGGATGAGGCACTTTCTGATGGGTTGCTTTGGAAAAGTGAACTATCGTCAACACAGGATGAGTTATTTTCAGTGCTGATGGAGCGAAGAGGAGAATAATTTATGAGTCGTAGAATTGATCCTGAGGAGCGCTTTTGGCGGGAAGTCATGATTTTACTTACAGTCGTCATCGGTCTTTGCGCAGTGTTTATATTCAGCATCTGTTCTCCTGGAGCCGAACGCCCTGACTGGGAAGAATGCGAGGATCGTTGCAGTTACTTTGGTAAGCAAGGTGTGATGAAAGGCGATGTCTGTGTCTGTGAAAAGATTCACCCTCATCGACATTAAGCTTAAGCCAGCAACTGTGTTTGCTGCAGCAAAGCGCGACGGCGAGGCGCACATTATAAATGAAGCCGGTGAAATTCGAATGAAAATATTTCCGCCGGCCATCGCGTCACCAGAGCTGCGGGCAGATGTATATGACGAAGCCGCTGGACTTTTACGGAAATATTACAATACACCTCAAGCGCATAACTGCATTGATCTGCTGGAAACACGAGCGGAAGCACTGCGCAAGGCTTCAAGGGAGTGAGTAAATGATCATCGGCTTTACAGGTACACAACGGGGAATGTCAGAACAGCAGCTTGCTGCCGTTGATGTTCTCTTTGGACTAATTAGTGAAACAGAATCAGCTCCCACGCTTGTTCAGGGTGATTGCATCGGGGCAGATGAGCAAGCGTATATCATTGCGTCAGCCCATACCTTTGCAACATTTTCGCGCCCATGCACCATTGAGAACAAGAGGGCGTACACAGAATGTGATGTGGTCTTCGAGCCGAAAGACCCAATCAAACGCAATCACGATATTGTTGACGAAGCTGACGTCATGCTTGTAACGCCAGGTGAACAGCTTGAAGTACTTCGCTCTGGAACGTGGGCAACCATTCGATATGCAAGAAAAACTGAAACACCATTGATAGTAGTTTATCCTGACGGCAGTGTTGTGGTACGAAATGCCCGCGGACAGCTTAAGGAATTATTGCTTCAGGTTGCCTGTATTGTTTAGTGGAAATGACCATGTAGATGCATTGGTCACCTTATGTTTCCGTGTTAAAAATAGTGAAGTATAATGGTATTAGGAGGCTGGAATGCTTGCAATTTGGGATTACAACACGAACTCTGTAATTGCTCAATTCGGTGACTTGGCAGGGTTGATTGCTTGGCTTGAAGAAAAGTTTGAAATTGCAATGGGTGAAACCCGTGAGCAGTTCGGCGTTACATGCGCCTTTGATTTTGCCGGTGATGAAGGAATTACAACTGGCGAATATATCGCAACCTATGGTAACCCAATGGACGACGATGGCTATTGGGGCCCACTTGCTCTGCAGCATCTAAGTCTTGATGCCGGCACTGTTCGTGGCTATGAGATGCGTATTCATAATGTGTTTAAGTAAGGAGCTGAGATGATTCGACGATTTCTATTTGGTCGCTCAATTAAGCAGACCACCAAGGAAATTCTTAAGGAGAAGGCGCTAACGCTGACTGTTGCTGTAATCGTTTATGGTGGCATGCACCTATATGAGCGCAGGCAGGAGCGGAAGCGAAAAGAGAAGGAAGAGAGATCTTCTGTAGGTTAATTGACATAATTGGCATCCCAATCGTCTAATTTGGCAGGACACCGGCAAGAGATGTCGGAAATGCAGGTTCGAGACCTGCTGGGATGTTTTCCTGAAAGTGTAGCTCAGTGGTAGAGCACTGGCATTTGGCGCCAGGTGTCGTAGGTTCAATTCCTACCATTTTACTAAACAGGAACGCCTGCACCTGCGTTAAGGTTGCGCGGGCTGGCCGGAACCCGTAAAGCAAGAGAAGGCAAACAAACAGGCTTATGCGGCTCCAGGGTGAGTAAGCATACATGACCGTAACGTGAAGAACCAACCCTATGGGGCGGACACGAGTCGGAAGGTCACGGGCAGAGTGGTGAGGTAGTCGCTGCTGAGATTACTCAGCTTAATTTGCTGTTGCACATTGCTCTGCCCAAATTTCAAGAAGGAGAAAGATTGTGCAAGCAATTGTTAGGCATATTGAAACAAAGAGCATGTACGTATGCTTTTCATGCGGGCAACCCGGATATCGACTTCCAGGCTTTGGACGAATGGAACCACACTGTAAGGAGCACCATGATGAGCAAGCAGACTGATTTTCAACTTCCAGAAGCTTTGCAGGGTGTAATTGCAAATCATCTTCTTTACAGCTTTGAACCTGTAACAGATTATCAGTTTTTGACTGATGATGAAAAGCGCATTTTTACACGTTCGCAGTATGAAGAACTACTGGCTTTCCTTGACAGTATCAAGGAAATTGATGAATTTGAATCGTGAGATATGGCTTTTGATATCTTTTGGTTGTAACAGCACACAGCTGAATACTTAAATGAACCAAAGGATCATTGATAGTTGAATAGATAAATTTTTCCTGGGTAGCTCAATTGGTCGAGCGCCGTGCTGTTAACACGGTGGTTGGGGGTTCAAGTCCCTCCCCGGGAGCCAAATAAATGGTACTATAGCTTAAAGTAAAGCCCTTGTTTGTAACAAGGAAGATTCGGATTAACGCCCCGATAGTACCAAACTTTTAATGCGGAGTGGAGAAGTGGTTATCTCGCTGGCCTCATAAGCCGGAAATCGGTGGTTCGAATCCACCCTCCGCAACCAATCATTGGGTTGTATCCCCTCCGCCTGATAAGCAGTTGAAAGGGTAGCCGGTTGCACGATGGTTCAAATCCATCCAACCCAACCAAATCAAGATGCACGAGAAACAATGAAGAAGCTTTTTATCACACTCACTATGCTCCTACTTTTGTCAGGGTGTGCTCATCTTCCAGATACAAAGGGCCATTGTACAAAGGAGTTTCCCATCAAGGGAAACTTTGAATCTATGGTGTATCATACAACGGAAAGTGGTTACTACTGGCAGACAGTTGCAGAATGGTGTTTTGAAACTGAGAAGAATGCAAGGACTGCTGGCTATCGATCTGTGAAGAACTAAAGAGCTTGCCAGAGAGCATCTCCGTGAAAGAAATGTAGTTGTATAATAGAGATAGGCAATCAAACCGCAAAAACTGGAGTAACCATGAAGCGTGCATTTCAACTGAGCTTGGCACTTGCTTCCATTGTTTTTCTTGCTGGATGTCCGCTTCCACCGAGTAATGATGACGATTCAGCAGTAGTTTCTGAAATCGTCATGGAAATTCATGATGACGCGTACGCAATTACAATTTGCGAAATTCCAGCGTGGTTTGATAACGAAGTGCGGAGCAACATGCGCTGTAAGGACTTCTCTGCTGTAAAGATTTGGCCGAACGGTCTTGATGATGATCCAGCGTATGACATTATTGCAATTGATTGCTCCATGCCAATTCTTGGTGAAGGAGTTTCATGCGATATTAAAATGTGGAACGCACCTCCTTTGACTGGAGAAGAGCAGGAATGAAAAAGCAATCGTGGTGGGCGAAATACAAAGAAGGGCGAAATGCCAAAAGATCTGCCAGGCTATGCGCCCGCGACATTCATAGCGTTGTTAGTTGGGATGGCACAGCTTACGGTAGAAATGGTTACTTTAATGGGACCGAGGAATTTGTCTGGGCATGCGGTGTCTGCGATTTTGTGCATGATCCGTTGAGCAGTATCAGAACTGCAAGAGCACGTGAAAAAGAAATTGCATTGTGCCTGGAAGCGCTTCGCGCGCAGAACCTATAAAGAATTGGGGATGTGGCGGAATTGGTATACGCAGCGGACTCAAAATCCGTGGGCTCAACGGCCGTGTGGGTTCGAGTCCCACCTTCCCCACCAAATATTTGCGCGGATAGCTCAGTTGGTAGAGCAGGAGCTTTACAAGCTTCATGTCGCAGGTTCGAGCCCTGCTTCGCGCACCAAATAGGATAATCATGAGATTGAAGAAGAGCAAGCAGCGTTGCAGGTATTGCGGAGGCCCAATATGGGTGCCAAATCAACCCTGCGCAACTTGTTTCAAATAGATAGAATACTGGAAGGTCGCCAGAGGCTGGTGAGCTGGAGTCGCCTGCTAAGCGATGGGTGTAACTGCCCCAAAGGTTCGATTCCTTTACCTTCCGCCAAATAAGGAACAGAAATGATTGATTACGCAAAACTTGCAAGCGAAATTCGTGAACTGGTGCCCCGTAACCGCCCAGGTGATAGAGCGCTGCTCGCGTCACGGGAAAGCAGCATTAGATATTCTGCACCAGAGATTGCCGGGCTTCATGTGACTGAATTGGTTGATACAATTATGAGTATTTGTGGAGCTGGGCCTGAGTTTGAAGAAGAGTGGCAGCTTTCTATTTTCAACACATGGAACGCAGCACACGATCGATAAATGGAGAGGTAAGTCGAAAGATTCTGGGTATCGACTGCAGTCTTGAAAACTGTTAGGGGCTAACGCCCTGTCAGGGTTCGAATCCCTGTCTCTCCGCCATTTCACTGAAGGACCTAGTCATGAGCATTTTAACTGACAGAGTAGAAGATGGCTGAGTACACTGAGAAATGGACAGTTGAATATTACGTCACCAGCGGGCTTGACCCTGAGATTGCAGGCATACTCTTTAAGAAGGGCTGGACGATCGTAGGACCAGCCAAGGCCATCAAGGTACTTGAAATTCCAGACAGGACTGCCATCTGCGATCTTAACTACATTGCCCGCACAGCTTTCTTAAATGACGCAGAACTGTACAGCACAGCAGCTACCATGAGTGCGTTCGCAAGAATTCGAATTTTCAAGACAGAGTGGTATTGATTGCATGAGCGCATCGATGGAGCGTATAGGTTGTGATGAGTGTCGTGTCTGGTTCGATATTGAAGAAGACGCAGTTTTACCAGAGCATAAACGCTGGGTAGAAATTGATGGCTACAATACTGCTGGCGAAGAACATTGCCCGGGCAGTTGCACGCCAGGGCGGCGGACATTTAACACGCGAAGCGAAGAAGTGACACAAAATGCAGCAAGCCAGCCTGGACTTGAATAAAGCGCCGGTTTTTTCCGTTTAACACCCAACGTGTTATAATAGTAACAGGAATAGAAAACCCGTAAAACGGTTTGAATAACGGAGATTAGAATGTCTTACATAACTGTATATCCAATCCTTGATTTGGAGGCTTCGCCTACCAACCAGGAGGTGTTTGACAACGCTGCGTCATTTATCCTAGGCCAGGGTCCATGCATTACTTCCGACGTGACCCCCCGCTATAAGTATCGCAGTGGAGGAAAGGCTTGCGCCATGGGTGCATTCATGACTGATTACGAAGCTGCCGTGGCTGACGAAGAGGGTTGGGGTGCTAGCTCAGTAGTTTCGAAAGCTACAAGGTTTAGCCAGTATGGAGAGCTATTTTCACACCTGGTGATTGCTCATGATCTTGCTGCTGACTGCGATCCAATTGATTTTCAAGCAAAATTTAGAGATGAAATGAGAAGGGTGGCCGAGGTTTTTTCTCTTGACGCAAGCAAGCTTGAGGAAGCCAATATTTGATTTATGCCCCCGTAGCTCAGTGGCCAGAGCGTTCCCCTTGTAAGGGAAGGGTCACCCGTTCGACTCGGGTCGGGGGCTCCACTTTTAGGAACTACGATGAGTTGTGATACAGAAAGAAAGCATCCGCACGGACATTGTACTGAGCATTGCGGAGAGTGCGGTGAAACTGCCAAGGGTGTGATCTGCGGCGTTTGTGCGCAGGTTCTGCAATCAGAGTTTTGCATTCGCTGCCACCAAGGCAAGGTGATCCCTGGAACAACGATGTGTGAAGATTGCTGGAAGGCTCGGTAGTAATTGTGGTACCGCTCTGGGTCCTAGAAGTGGGAATGATTCTGGCGCTAATTGCCGGCATGCTAATTGGCTGGGGCTTTAGAGGCATAAAGGAAAATTGATTCGCGGGTAGTTCAGTTGGTTAGAACATCGGGTTGTGATCCCGAAGACGCGGGTTCAAGTCCCGTCCTACGATCCATTAACTGAGGATGAAGATGAGCATTGCAGAGAAGGTTGCTGAGCAAATCAGGGAGGCAATGGCGCAGCGCGCTGCCATTGATAGAAATATTTCGCGACTTGTTGCGTATGCTTCGCTTCCTGAGAATCCGCAAAAGGCTGAGATTGTGTTCGACAATAGCACCTCTGTTGTTCTTCGTTCAAGCGCATATCGTGGCGCCAGTGAAGAAGAACGTGAACTTTATGAATTTGCAAAGCCAGAATTGACAGCACTTCTTAAGAAGATTCGTGCTTTCTCTGCTGGACAACTTGCGCTTGAGGAGATTGAGTAATGTTTGAGACTGTTGCCACGATCGTTTTTCTGTTTATGACAACCATCTGGTCAAGGGATGGTTGGACAAACTTGATTATCAAGGTTGCATTTGCACTGATGACAGCCTGGGCCTTCGCAGAAGCGATGATTGAATCAGGCTTCGTCATCGCAGCTTAACTGAAATTGGGGCGGTAGACCCGTAGGGGGCGGGTGGGGATTGTAAATCCCTTCTGTGTATGCAGCCCGGAAGTTCGACTCTTCCCTGCCCCACCATTAACTAAGGAGAAATCATGAATGATAGTGTAACACTACTGAGCGGCAAAAAGAACAAGCCAAGTCTTGTAGTTGCTCAGAAGCTTGTCGGTGGATACGTTCAATTGATTGAGCTTGCACCAGTTGATGGTGATAAGACACAGATGCTTATTGATGAAGAAGGTCTTCTGAAGGGATTGCCGGGAAATCCTGAGGCTTCGTTCATTGCTGGGCAGCCAATCGTTGGCCCTGCTGTTGTGTTGGTCGGCGACGCCTGCTGGGATTAAAGCTTATAGGACCATAGTTCAAGTGGTAGAATACGGCCGGGAATGATGCTCATGCTTGCGCTAGAAACCATGTGCTGCAAGGTGAATTTGGTTGTTTGCATTGCAACACAAGCGTAGTGAGAAATCACTGGCTGGGATGCAGGTTCGAATCCTGCTGGCCCTTCATTTAAAATACGCCCGTAGCTCAGCTGGATAGAGCAGCGGATTCCTAATCCGCAGGTCGCAGGTTCGAGTCCTGCCGGGCGTACCATTCATAGGTGCTGATAACAATACTGGAGAAGAGAACATGGCTGAATTTAGCGTAAAGATTAAAAGAGTTCTTGAACAAGAAAGTGAAGTAACGCTTTCAATTAAGGGCATGTCACAGTGGGCTGTCGGGGAAGTGGCTAGCTCGCTGGAGGAAGTGCTTCGTGAAATTGTTGAAAGTGATGCTGATTCTGTCACTTGGGGCTCTGAAGACGAAGAGATCACAATCGAGAGTGTCAGGTACACTGGAGAGTAAGATGTATAAGTTTGTAATTTTGATTGCCGCGATGTTCATGCTCAGCGGCTGTGTTAGCTCTGACGCAGCTACCAGTTATGCCGCGAGGGCGTACCCTGACTGCACAAACCACCAGTCACTGGGTCACCACTATGGTGGCGAAAATGGCGCTTCGCAGACAGAAGTCCGCATGACCTGTGACGGGGTGAATAAATCAATCACAGTCAAGTGTGTATTTGGGTTTGGAATCATCAGCGATACAACCTGCCACGAGAATAACTGAGCAGTTATGTTCAAGTGGGTACCTGGCCGGCAAGGTGGCGATTATTTCAAGGTGGAGCTGCTCAACTCAAAACGCCTGCGCATGCACTTAGTTCTACTTAAGCTCCCAAAGGGTGTGCACATTGCATATCACAAAGACCCAGCGCCTGATGGATTCAAGCATTGGCGCGTTAACTTTGTTTTCTGGCGGGGAGCGACAGGTTCGAGACTTGTGCAGGGGCAGTCACTATTTGCTCGTGCACGTGCGGCCTATGGAGGCTTTTTCGCCAATAGGCTGAACATCTTCAGGCCTGATGAGGTTATCCATGGCGTATCACGTGCCAGTGAGACAAGCTACGCACTCAGCTTTGGTTGGTTGCAGAGAAAGAAGTGATTATGCGTGAATTTCGACAAAAGGGCAGGACAGCTGCGCTTCTTTGGACAATTGAGCTCCATGGAGCAACAGAGACAGTTCGTTACGGCCAGCTCGGTGGGCAGATGCAGGAGGCATCCCATACTTACGCTGGTGTCAACATTGGTAAGTCAAATGAGCTAAGCCCAGAGGAATTTGCCCAGACACGGGTCGATAAGAAGATTGAAGAGCAGCGCAGGGCAGGCTACATTGAATATGTTGATGGTGTTGCCACAGAAGTGCGAGTTGAAGCTGTAAGCGCCGACGAGCCATTGCCAACAAATCTCTGCTTCTACAAGCCGAACAACAAGCCTGGCGGCAAGATGCTCAAGCTGATTGAGGATGGGAAAGCCATCTTCGGCCGCAAGCGTGACGGCATGATGCACGTGATTCGCGTTACTGCTGACAGCACTGAAGTGTACTCCCGCCGAATGCTTCAGTCGATGGACAAGGAACCTGGGAAACCGTGGGCACTTCGTTACCCGAAGATTGTAGAAGAATTTGAAGCGATGGCTGAGGTCGAAATCTTCCCACCCAATACTGTGTTCCTTGGTGAGATGGTCATGGACCGCGGTGGTGTCGATGACTTCACGCACGTCGCTCGTGTTACAAAGTCACTGACTCATGAATCACTTGCCATCCAAGCAGCGGACGGTTGGGTGTCGTATTATATCTGGGATGTTGCCATTTGGGGCGGTGTTGAAGTTGCCAAGACGATGTCTTTCGCCGAAAGGCAAAAGCTCCTTGAGCCAATGAACAGGGAGTGGCTTAAACTAGAGAACTGGTGGGTGCTCGGACATACACCAATTCTGCCTCTGGATGTTTGGACACCGAGTGATTTGCAGCTTGCAACTGATCTTGAAGATGAGTTTGCGGATTTTCCGCCTGTGCTTACAATGGCAACTGATCTGGCGAAGGAGTTGGATTGGGAAGGCTTCGTGGTTGTTGATCCGACAGCTGTCTATGGTGAGAAGGCGTTCAACTTCAGGGGTAAGCCCGACAGGCCTCGTGGCATGTGTGCCAAGGTAAAGCCCTCCTATGAGGATGACTTCATCGCTCGCTGGGATCCTGAAGACGACATCGGCGAGTACGGCAAGGGCAAGCACCAGGGCATGTGCGGCAGTGTCGGGCTTTACCAGCTGAATGAGGCTGGGGAAGAGGTATGGATCTGTAAGGCTGGCGGCGGCATCAAGGATAAGTTCACAAAGGAATATCCCGATGGTCTGCTGCGGGTAGATCTAAGTGACAAAAGCATCTACCCGCTTGTTGTAGAAGTTGAATACGATTCACGCACGTACAGGTCTGATGGTGATAAAACTGACGCACTTCGTTTCCCACGAATTGTTCGTTGGCGTGATGATAAGGCGTACGAAGAGTGTGTGAATTCTAGATTGTAAATAACAGCGCCAGTGTCATTGGCGATGATCCTAAGTGTATGCCAAAATTACTACTCACTCATAGGAGGGTGGCCAAGTGGTAAAGGCAGCGATCTTATGAGTCGATGATGCGTGGGTTCAATCCCCACCCCTCCTACCATTTCAGTGGAGCAAAATGTCTGTAACACATGTGCAGGGCGATTACTTAAATCAGATTGTGATATTATTGGTCACGGCTGCAATTGCATGACAACTTAGGCAGACTTGGCCACATGTTTACGATGCCGATAGGCTCAACACCAAGCGTAGTGATCCGATGAAGCTTGGTACGTTTGCAGTTGCAGTTGCATCGAATCGTGATGAAGAGCCAATGCACGTCTACAACCTCTATACACAATACGGTTATGGCCATGGCCGACATGCTGAGTACGCAGCAATTCGTTTTGCAATGGAGGCAATGCGAGCTGACGTTCTTGAAGGGTGTAATTTGAGTGCGTGGGGTGAAAGAGATCCAAAGATCGGATTTCCAAAAATCGGAGCTGGTCTTGGTGGCGGTGACTGGGACATTATTGAAACGATCATTGATACAGTCTGGCATGACTTTGATGTGTTTGTGTACAGTCTTTGAATTGCATGTTTCCGCGCTGGAAACTACATTGTACAATATAAACAGGAATGAAAGGAAATGAACATGGATAACGACGACGATTTCTTTGGCACCTTCTTCAAGGGAGGCGCTGTTCTTATTGTAGTTGGCATCATTGCAAATTTGGTTTTGTTTGGTGGCGCAGCTCTGATCATTAAGGCACTGTTCTTTTAAAGCTTTTGGGGACATAGCTCAGTTGGGAGAGCGGCTGCTTTGCAAGCAGCAGGTCAGGGGTTCGATCCCCCTTGTCTCCACCAAATTCGAAATAGAAACATAGATAATGGATAGAATTAGCAAAGCTTGGAAGCATGCAGAAGACAAATTCGATGGTGTGCTGTATGGAGATTTTTCATATTTGAAGCACCTTCGTGATGCGCATGATGTGCTTGTCTCTGTTGGGATCATGGAAAAGACGCTGAGAATTGCAGTAATTCTCCATGACAACATTGAAGACACAAGCGATACTGTGCAGGATATCGAAGAGTTGTTTGGTTGGCAAATTGCCCAGCTTGTCTGGGCAGTCTCTGACGGCCCGGGTGAAACTCGAAAAGAGCGGCACCAGAACACGTATCCAAAAACAGCAAGTGTTGAAAATGCTGTGATTGTAAAGCTGGCTGACAGAATTGCAAATGTCAAGGCCAGTGTTGGGTCAATTCTTAAGCGTGGAAAGGTTGACAAATTTTCCATGTATTTGGGTGAGAGAGAATCGTTTATGCTCGCCTTGAATGCTTCGAAGCATTCACCTTCGTACGATACGAATGTTGACTCTTTGTGGCGCATGTATGAGGCTCAATACGATCTTGGGCTTGAGCACCTTGCGCAGCTAGATAGAGAGAATGCTCGGGCTTGGCGAACTTGATGAAGAACTTGAAGGAAAATAACAGGGTGTAGCTCAGTTGGTAGAGCGCCGGTCTTGGGGTCCGGAGGTTCGCAGGTTCGAGACCTGCCACCCTGACCATTTAAAATGAGGAAGATAATGAAGAACATGGAAATTGTGACAAAGGCAGGAACCCACTTCAGGCTGACACGAGCTGGGTTTTTGTACCGTGAAGGACAGCGCCTGGGCAAGGTTTTGGCACCTAGCATCGATGATGTAGTGGCTTCCATGAAGGGCGAGCCTCGACGAGGAAACAATTTTCGACTCATTCGCTACGTTGTTGATGGAAGTCACGCTGGTTTCCATACACAGTACATTAGCTGCTAGGGAGAGTAAGATGCGACCGATTTGGAAAATTACTGAAGAGATTCTAACTGACTGGCAGAATGTTTCTCCTCACGCCCAACCGTATTTGAATGCAATGCTTTATTTGGATGACTTTACATCACAGTACGGTCTGGACGATGGCGAATCTGTTGTGTTGTATTTTCTCTCAAACGCAACGACTTGGCGGGGAGAAACTGCACGAAGGATCAAGGCAGAGCTCCGCAAGGATCTCAAAGAATACAGGAGGCGCATATGACACGCACACAACGCCCATCAATTCTCGGTGAATACGAAATTGTAGCTGAGCCACCTGATAAGATTCTGGTCGAAGTTGAAACTAAGCTGCCTGACGGAAAGATCGCGATCTCGTATCAGAAGTACGTGTTGGCAGAAGATGCAGTTCCGGCAGCTCCGGGCAGCCAACCTCTCTTCTTCAAAAAGTAAAAAGTATCTGGGCCATTAGTTCAGCTGGTAGAACAAGGGACTCTTAATCCCCACGTCCCGGGTTCAAATCCCGGATGGCCCTCCAAATCTTCAGTCGGAGTTTAGAATGACGTTTAGAGCGTTTCGAAGTTTGTTGACAAGACAGATTTATCTCTTTCTTGTCATCATTGTGTGCTACATCATGGGTGATGACCCTGTCACACTTGTAAAGCTGTGGGGAGGCGGTGCAATTGCTATAGCAGTCGTGACTGAATTTCTTACTGCATCGCGTCGAAGAAACAATCTCCTTCAGGAAATTGCAGACAATGACCATGCATGGTTCAGGCCTGCTGTATTCGAAGATGATGAATGAGTATACTTTCCCATTTCCTTTATTTCGCTGGTGCCATTGTTATCTGCGCCCTTTCATGGCGCATTCATGGCAACTCAGCGAGTGGATGGGGAAGATTTTGGCGTGTGGCTACAATTACGTACGGACTTAGTGCTGTAATATTGTTTGTTGCAGGATTGACAGGTGAATTCTGATGGGAAAACAATCTGATAGAAAGGTCGTGTGGACTGATCTTCCATTTCTTGAACTGGGGGATGACCCTATGACGAAGGGTCCATTGCGTGAGGTTCTTCTTGTAGAAGTTCGAACTGACGGGACTTCGTCAATCCAGTTGCCCACGGGCAGCATTGCTGTTGTTAGAAACGACAGGCTGCATCTAACGCCTACTGGGCTCTATAATTAATGGCTATGGCCACAGGAGTGATTGGCAAGCAGCGCGCTCTGCTCGTAAAAAGATTGAAGTGGCAGTGCAACAAGATAGAATCATGCGAACAGTAGGGAAGTAAGATGCCGGAACCTGTAGCAATTATTGGTGACATTCACGGTTGCTTTGATGAGCTCCTTGCACTGGAAGCAGAGCTCGACAGGCAGTTCCCAGGTGGCATCCGCCGTGTCTTTGTCGGGGATCTTCTTGACAAGGGGCCGAAGCAGATTGAACTGCTTGACTATGTCATTGAGAAGGGCTATGACGTTGTCATGGGCAACCATGAAGACAAGCACCGGCGCTTCAAGAAGCATGACATTGAAAAGGGTCCCAAGAACAATCCGATGCGGAAGTCCAGGCGCGGAAGTCCAGTGTCTGGTACAGGCGGGTTTGTTGAAATCAACGAGCTCCTGACTGCGGATCACTATGCATTCCTTTGCAGTCTTCCTCTCGCCATCAGGATTCCTGAGTGGGAATTGATCGTCATTCACGCCGGCATTCCAGCAGCAATGCAGAACATCGGTACAGAAGTCACTGCACCATTCATTACACTTGCAGGAAAAACCAAGAAGTTCTTTGGAACGCTCTGTTGGACGCGTTTCATCAGCGGAAGCAAGGGTATGCCCGTGATGCTTGGAAAAGAAGGGCCTGAAGATTCCTACTGGGCAGAAGTGTACGACGGGCGGTTCGGAACTGCAGTCTTTGGACACCAGCCATTCAAGGGACCAGCAGTGTTTCCATTCGCCAGAGGCGTGGATACAGGCTGCGTTTTCGGAGATCAGTTGTCGTGTATTGTATACACTGACGATGACCCTGATGGTTGCTTCATCAGTGTGGAGGCCTTGGCTGCGCATGCAGAACCATGGGGTCCCCGTGATGGCTACTGCATTGATGGTAAGTTTGTTCGAGTTGAGCGTAAGATTAAAGAAATCATCGGTTGACGTATTCATTTGCTGGGCGCCGAAAGTCCCAGTCATGGAGGTGAGAAGTGTACTACCCAATTATTTGGATTTTTGACGGCAGTGGCTACGTGCCTGTGCGGGAGGTTATTTCAAACACTGAAGTAATTGCTGGGCTGGCATATCACGGCGAACATGAAGATATCAAGATCACTGCACATCCAGGCAGGGGATCCAGGCCTGGGGGTCGAGAAATGGCCCTGACGCCAGAAGGTGAGTTTGTCTTCTTTGTTCACGACAACCTCTGGAGCTGGGTGCAATTTATTTCTTGGAATGCCGTGAACATGAAAATTACCGTGATTAGGGAAGGCATTCCAGACCGCATCGTGCTCAGCAATGCGCTCAACACACGCGACAATCCAGACATCTAGAATTTCCGTGTAAGGACCTCTGTGTTATAATAGAGGTAGGAAACAAATGATTAATTTTGCGCAAGCATACCAGGATGCCGTCGAAGAAACAGCAGAGCTGGCTGTTAGGGCTGGCTTTGAAATTGCTTCCTCTGATTCTTTTCTGCTACCACTGCGCGAGAAAATCGAAACTGCAGGCTTCAACTTCATTGAGTTCGTTAATAGTGTGCATGAAGAAATGCTTATCATTCTACCCATCTGGAAGAGTGAGAGCATGTCCAGGGCGTTCAAAAGCGCTTCAAATGTACCAGGTGCCAATACCCAATAGGTAACGTAGCTGGTTAAACAAACTAGGATGAATAGATGGAATACCAGGCTGAATTTCCCAATTACAATTTCAAGTATCTTACTGCTGAATTTATGCAGCAGTTCATGGTTATCACCGACGAATCCGTTGCAGCAACGGATGGCGCAGGCGATAAGTTGCATGAGTTCATTACAGAGAACCAGCTGCAGTTTGATCCTGAGTACTGGTGTGAAGCCTGCTTGCAGTGCACAGAGTACGAAGCTCTTTGGGCACTGATGGGCACAGCACAGGGTTATGGCATTGAGGCTGTGCAGGCGCTGCAGGCTGGCGTTGAGCTTGCCCGGGATTACGTCGCGACTGTTGAAGAGTAAATGAGCGACGCTCTCACTGAGACAACAAGTCGCAATCGTGAGATCTGCGCTTCATGCCGCTGGTGGAATGGAACCCGCTTGCAGAACGCTTTCAACATCAACTATCAAAACAGTCCTGGGCGGTGCGGCAACCGTGCCAGTCCAACTGGGATGAGCAGCAAGCAGCCGCGGCAAAGCTGTCGTGCTTGGGAGTCAATGTGACGCAGTCACCAAAAACAGTTCCTGTTATTTTTGTGTCGCCAAGGCCCATCCACGAGGCCATCGCGCCGACGGTATTTTATCCAGTAAGGCGCTTTCTGCCTAGTGGCGTATGGGTACGCATAGGTGAAATTTCACATTGGCTGTCCCACTCTTTGCTTGTGCAGACTGCCGAGGGCACACCGCAGTGGTTTGTTTGGTACAAAGCTGCGAACACGTACGTTCGCTTTATCTCGCATAACGGTGTTGCAGTGAAGGTTGCAAGCTGGCGCTTTCAAGATGAATCGCCATATGTTCGGGGCATCAACCAATTTATGCGTGTAATTGAGGAGGTGCCAAGTGCGACTGAGTGATGTGCCTGATGACCAACTCCTTCAGGAGCTTGAAAAGCGAGGACTGCTAAACAGTGAGCCAAAGGTGTGGTCTGATATTCAGTGGGGCATGGACGCTGATCGTGCAGCAGAAGACCGCATGACAGCTGACTATGCTGCAAGTGTTCGGCATGATTCGCGCTATGAGGATGAGCCTCGGTGGATGGAGCCTGGATACGATCCCGGCCCTGATGAAGAGCCTGATGAGTAAGGCGACTGTCATGGACGATAGCTACCGAAAGCTCAAGGAGCACAGGCCGGACTTGCACCGAAAGGTTGTCGAGGTTGGCCTGTGCGTTACGTGCAGCAATGGGTACCGACTGGTGAAGGATGACCTGGTCAAGAACGAGCTACACAAGGCTGCAGCCGCAGCGGAGAACAGGACTGTAGAGCTTCTGTTGGAAGCGCTGGGTATTGAGTGATGGTCCAACAAACGCTCACGTGGGCTGTTCCGTGTACACCGTTCGGTGCGGTGATGCACGGTACTGAGTCTGAGTTCACGAATCTACTGGAACACTGGAGGGCGTCGCATCCGGTTGAATGCGGGTGCCAAAGACCCTCCAACATTTCCTTCGATGAGCGGGCAAAAGCCTGCGCGGAGTTGGAGTCCCAAGAGCAGATGCTGCGGGAGTCTCAAACCTAATGAATAACGTAACAGCGGTCACGGCAGAAGAGACAGCACGCACACAGACAAGCGTGGCCTTGGCACGTGCATACCGACTTGCTTCTATCGGTGTTGAAGGTGTTGTCGAAGCATGCGTTGGTCCATCGTATGAGCTTCTTGCTGATGCATACGCGGCCTTCTTTATTGACTGTGATGGTCTTGACATCGATCCCAAGTGGGAGCGAACGGGTGTACGAATTGCCGATGCCCTAACAATTGATTACAGTACTGTTTATCCAGAGTGGCATGTGGTTTTTGCGCCGCCACTGTCAGCAGGATGCACAGGCAGACGTGAAGACTCTCTTTCAGTTGATTGGGTGGTTCCGCGCTATGTGGATCACTTGAACCACATGATGGAGTTGGGGCAACCCTTCAGTACAACACTTGTGCTTCCTGGCCGGACATTCTCTGTCAAGGGTGACCGAGCTCAATTCCATAAGCTTATGGCAGACATCTGGAGCTTTAGTCATGACTGGGACCATGTCGGTGTGACACGCATGATGGACCAACGTAATCGTGTAGTAAAGTATGTTGAAATTGATCTGTTTCATAGACTAGGACATGAAGAGTAAGCTCAGCGCCAAACAGGGCGCCGGGTCTTTCAGCGCGATGAAGCAGACTGCAAACTGAGTTGATTAATTTAGCTGAATGCTCAACGCAGAGAATGTGCGGAGCTGGCGCAGTGTGCGCTGACGACAGTGCAGAGCTATTTAAGCTTCCAGGGCAACGATGTAGTCTTCGCCGTACAGTTTTATTGCAGCGTCGCGACGCCAAGCTGGGTTGGGTTGCTCAGCAATCTTTTTTCCTGCTGGGACTGTGTTCATGACACGCTGGGCTTTTGCAATATGCTTCTGCAACAGGCCTCCACCAGTCCAGTTAGTTTGAATCAGGTGGGACCGCAATCTTCCCATATCTTTTTCATCGTCCAAGATAATGAGGCGCTGGTCGACAAGTCCGGCCAGCGAAATGTTTTGCAAAAGCCATTGCTCAATTTCAAGACCACGAATATTGTCGTAGTATGCTGCTGTGTTTGCAAGAGAGAATGTTGGCGTTCTGCCAATGACATCAGCAGCCAACCCTTTTTCACCAAGCATCTCACGCAACTCGTCCAACTCATGGTGCAATCGCCAAGAAGAGCTGATGACAATATCAGCGCCTGTTAGCTCAGCGATTCTTTGCACATGATCAACCCTAGCTGGGTCAACCATGTGTGCCCAGGTGTCAATAGAGAAATCTGTCGTTAGCCGAGGATCGTCATTGCTTAACAGCGCCTGTACGTCAGGGTGTAACTTCGCAGCCTGTGTGTTCCACTTAAGCGTGTTAAGTACGCCGTCGACATCAAGAAAGATGAGCGGGTTCATTTTCTCTTAAGGTCATCCCAGTTGATGTGCCGCGGCATGTGACTGAGAATCTCATTAAAGAGATTGTCATCATCACCGGCTGCATCATAAATGCGGTCGCCTGCCAAGTCGTGCATCAATCCTTCATCATTGTAGAAGGCATCAGCGAGCGATCCATCACCCCGGCGGGCCAACCGCTGTCGAAGGGGAGGCAGATCTTCGATACCGTACAAACCAGGCATTGTCTCATAGCCGTGACCCATCTCGCCAACGGCGGTCTGAAGATAATTGGCAACTTCACTGGCGATTTCTTTTGCTCTATTAATCATGCTTTATCCAAAGTCTAAAATCCACTCTTCAACCTGCGCAGAAACGCTTGCCAGTGATGAGGCAATACCGTCTGTGCACCAACTCTCATCTCGCTTAACATCAAAAAGGTAATCATCACCATCGTTGATTGGGACAGATACTGTTACAAGGTACGCAAGGTGTGCTGAGCAACGAAACGTAGCTTCAAGGAGTTCGCATACTCCATCACCAGTTTCATCAAACCCAGCGGCCTGCCATGGTGTGTGGGTGATATGCATCACCGACTTCCGATCAAAATCCCAAGACAGAAAGTAATTAGCAGCCAGATAACAACAACATTTTGCTCTGCTGCATTCATCCCTGCCCAAACAATCTGCATATCCATGACTACTCCTTCACATCGTCAGTTACAGGCAATTCCCACGCTCGGGGTGCCTTACCGTTATTGAGCTTTCGAACAACCCACTTCTTGTAGTCAGGATCAGAGTCACTGTAGTATTCCTGAATTGCGAACTGCCAGTGATTCGGAATGTCACGCTGCGCGTCCAGGACAAACTCACGTCTTTCGAAGCCAGTCCCACCAGTAAACTCTTCAGAGTCGGCCAGATAATTTTCTACCCAATCCTGCGTGACTGATGTTGCAGTTGCTAGCAATTCATCATACGGCTTGAACGCTTCGGCCAACTGGTTCTTGTGCGGTTCAAGCAGCATATCAAGAAGTTCATCAGTCACTCCGGCGTACCATGCGTCAGCAACAGACCGTGGGGTCATACCATGAACAACTCGATGCATTGCAATATACTGCGCACCCTTAATCTTTACGCGAATGTTACGCAGCAGCTTATGGTCGTATGCGCTAACGACCCACCCCTCGTCAGTATACGGCAATAGCAGCGCTTGTTCTACAGCCTCTGGAATACTGGGGTTGCTGACATTTGTTGCAATACTATAGCGCTTCTGTGAAAGCGTGAATGCATCTTCGCCGTACAATTCAGCCCCGAAGCGGTCGATCTTGGCTGCATTATATTCACACCCATTTCGCATGCGAATATTGAGAAGCGACAGTCGTTCATTCTCATGAGGGACAACACTTGAATTGCCGAAGCGCAGCTGCGGATAGGTGTATTCAAAGCTGAACGTTCCACCACCGAAGCTTACTGGGAAGTGCGCGGCGATGGCGCTATCAATCCTGTTCTGCTTGATTAGCTCCCAAGCTCCGTCAATGTATTCGTTGTCGAGACTGCCGCGAGTTGATACATTTAGTACACCATCAAGGTCACACCACAAATTAATCAGCGTGCCGTCAAGCTTCTTGAGCAGAACTTCTGGTGTGTAGAGCCCGTCAACAAAGTCAGCACCAGGCTCGTGACTATTGAAGAACTTGCGCATCGGGCGGCAAACAATCTTGCCACGATGGAACACAACCCCTCGCGCTTCAAGCGTGATTTCATTCCACAGTCGACTATTTGCAGTTTCACTGGTGTAGTTGAATAGCTCGTATTCATTCTTTGCAGTGCGCCGGATGCTGCCCTGCTCAGCTGCAGCACGAAAGTCTTCGATGTTGAGCATCTTACTCTCCAATGCACCAGAATGACCGATCACTTACGCTAATTTCAATCCATCCCCTGTTGTCACGCGGGTGTGGTTCAACTGTGACAACATCAATGATTGCGCCAAAGCCTTCGTTAACAGTGGGCTTACGCAGTTGCTTGTCCATGCGTCGGATGACGTCTCCACTGATTGCCTTTCGGCCCCGAGCTGCTTGCCGGGCCAATGAAACCTGCACGTTGCACTGCACATAGATTGCAGCTGTTTTGAGCCCAGCGCCGATCGCAACATTGAGCATAGCACTTCGGCGCATTGGCGCGACGTTGGTTGCATCAAAGATGATGGCCGATCTCGGCGAGGTCGCGTTGCTCGCGTCATACCAGCTGGAGAAGGTGCTCTTCCCGCTCCCGGGCAAACCAACCATAACAATGAATGTGGTGTTCATGGGGTCGCAAGCAACAAGTGCTGCGCCGAGCTTCTGGTAACTGCGTTGCCAGGCCTCACTAGCTCGCTCAGGTGTCCAGTCGTAAACTCCGCCGGCCAGCTCTTCAATTTCAGTGTCTGGGCAAATAATCATTCTCGAATCCATCCCTCATTGCGCGCTCTGAATTCAACAGTGTCAGGCGGCCCATACTTAGCTACAAGCCTGTTAAAGTCTCTTTGGAAATCTGGATGACGTGCACTAATGAACGACCCAGACTCCCACTCACAGAAAATTCTATTGCAATCATCTGCATTAATGACTGGTGCCAGAGGATTTACAGCAAACCACTTGTGACCTTCCGCGCCTGCGTAATCAACGCACCACATCGGCTCCGCACTGTCACCCCAATATGGTGGCCAAGATGATGTATTCTGCTCGTTGTTATTGTTCCACGCGCATTCAAGAAGCTCCGGCTCCCGGCTCGCTGGCCGGCTAGTCATAACCCAAATTCGTCCAGCCTCAGGGCCAGGAAGTGGGTCAGTTCGAAGCGAAGGATTAGCCAGTAGCTTCTCCCACTCAATCTTGGTCATCACTTCTTACCTTTCGTCGGCAGTGATTTCGCTGTGCCTCTTTGCGCTTATTCTTGAAACGAATAGCACGCCCACGCCAGGCGTAAATTCCACCCTCACGAATGGTTACTTCACGCCTGGCGCCGGCGGCGATCTTACGCGCCTGCTTCTTCTTGTCCTTGGCCATCGCGGTTCTTCGCTGCGCTCATGCGACCGAAGAACGCACCGATATCGATGTCGTCATGGTCTGCATGAATGATGATGTCCTGTTCGTTCGTGCCATCATCGTTGGTGACATTCACGATCTGAAACGTTTGATGCTGCATGAGCGCAGCTCGCCGCTCCAGCACTTCCATGGCCACAAACCACGGGCCGCCAGCCTCAGCAAGCTGCACAGCCTCCTCAAGCTCACGATCAAGGTTGGCAACAAAGCGCTTGGACGGATTGGGAGTGAAATCTTCACGCCGCGTCTTTGCACGCTTCTGCAACCTCTTCTGCTCTGCCCATTCTGCTGGAGTCATTTGTATCTCTCAAAGTTGATTGTTTTGAAGGGATGAACGAATTTCACGTTCCTGTCCAACGTTCCCGGGTAAGAGGTTCGCTCTTACCACATTCCTTCGCTGGTCTTCTCCAGTACCCTGCGTCTTCCCTGGAGCCCCATAACTACCATGCAGTAGTTATTTACGCAGGTTTATTAAGCCTGCAGGCTGGCGTACTGCTCATCATCGAGGGCAGCCTTCGCCTCATCATCGGTAACCACGCCAGCAGCAATTGCACCCGCGAGGACGTTCGACGAGAACATCTTGCGAATCATGTCAGATCGTGCTTCCGAGCTGGCCGCGGCAGCAACCTCCGCCTTCGACTGACGGGAGTTGGTAGCCGTGATGAAGCCGATTGCGCCTTCGGGAAGGAAGTCCCCGAGCGACGAGACAGCAGCCTCGATGTCACCGCCAGCAGCGAGACCAAAGCCTTCGCTAACAGCGGTGAAGTACTCAACATCTCCGCCACGCAGCATGTTCTGCAGGTGACTGGTGTTGGTAGCCGAGCGGCCACTCCAACGCGACTTGCGCGTGGGGGTGATACTCGGAGCGGACGTGTTCTCACTCTTATTGCCAGACATTTGAAGTTCCTTTCGTGTCAGGCCTAGTTTGGATTTCACGGCAACAAATTCACCGTAACCCCTGTTCTTTTATATTATAATTCGTTGTATGTTATGCGGAAATAATCGCCTTCATTGGCTCAGGACAACCACCGCGAATAAGAAGCAGCGCTGGGTCCTTCAGTTCGATAGCAAGGATCTTTTCAGCTCGAAGCGTAATTCCCAAATTTGAAAACATCACACCGATGACGACGTCACCACTGTCTTCAAATCCTTGAACAACAAAACGGGAGCCATCGCTGAGTACCCAAACGTCTCCAATGTTAATCATACGAACGGACCTTCTTCAATCTCATGAATCTTTACTGTTGTTGCTCCGTTGAAGATCTGAACAACAAACGTGTCGACATCTTCCAGACCGCCTAGCTCAGCATACGTAGTTTTTCCACCATGCTCGTGCACATGGCCGTGGAAATAGTACTGCACCCAATCAGACTGCCGATAATGGAGCAAGTGTGGCATGGCTCGAATACCATAACCATTATCAAGATACCCAGACAATGGCGCATGATTGGCAATCAATGTTGGGTGCTGCGCCAGCAATTCTTCACACAATTCAGCGAGTTCTGGCGCTCGTGTTTCATGAGCCCACTCGCCTGCAATCCAATTGATATTGGGAAAGCCGGTGATTCGATGGCCTAGCAATTCATGCACAATTCCGCGCTTGATGGGATACACATTTTCATACCCCTGCTCAAGCATAAAGTCGCCCAGGCAGAAGAAATCATGGTTGCCATCAACAACAACAATAGGAACATCACCAAAGGCTTCCATGGCCATACCAAGCCTATGGGTCGCATGCTTTGGCTTATCTTTTTCAAGAAGCCAGGCTTTCTGCTTATCACCCTCTTTGCCACCCGCAGGTCCCCGGTGCCAATTTGGAAGCATGTCTCCAGTTAGCAGAACAAGATCAAAATCTTGTCCAGGAGTTGCCCACAGCTTATTCCAATAGTATCCATGCAAATCGCTTGCATGTAGAACTTTAATCATGCGCTTAATTCGGCAGCAGCCGACCTTTCGCTGGCAGTCCAAATGAATCAATTTGTGGCAGAACAGTGAAGATAGTCTGGTTCCCAATTCCCTTGACAGCAGCTTCAAGTGCTGCTGTCACATTGCTTTCCTGCGGCGCCCATTTTTCTATTGACGTCACTGACGGTGGGGCCGCCGCAGTCACCCGCCCTGCAGCCTTCCGCTCAATAAACATAATGATCCCGTCTACCTTCTGCTTTTCGCTTGCCTGCGTTGAACCAAGTACAGTCTCACTCAGGTACTTGTAATCAGCAAAGGAAATCATTTGAGCATGAACTGCGTTAATCAGTAGCTTCTTCACCATCGGTATTTCGTCAGGCTCAACCTGAATGTCACTCACAAAAAGCAGGTACCCAGCGTCACCTGCTGGGTTAACGCCGCGCTTTGGAGCAGGAATCACAGGGGGTACCCAAGTGCCCTTCGCTGTGTAACCTCCCCCGACTGTTGTGCTTTGAATAACAGCTGCTTGTGCAGCCTCTACAGCCACGTCCCAATCAAGTCCAGCCTCGGCCAGCTGGCGCTTAACCTCGTTTGTAAAGCCATCACATCCTCGTGCCTTTACAAATTTAACAAGCACACCAGCTGGTGTGCCATTGTCAATTTGCGCCACGATCCATTCAAGATCAGCCTTTGCTGCAGTGTCTAGCGACACACCATTACGAAAAGCAACACGAAGACTGTTGATGAAGTCGCTTAGAAAAACAACATCGTCTGTAGATGGCACGCTCCAAGCAGTGGTATCAATGAGAATATTTGAACTTGCTGCTTCAAGACTCACACCAGTCAGGAAGTCCTCATAGTTCCCGTTGAAAGTGAAATTTTCAAAAGGGCTTGTCATTATCATTCTCCTCCAGCACAACATCTTCTACAAGAATATCCCATAGGTTACCATTGCTCTGCGCAATGACCCACGTTCTTTCTTTCTTCTTTCGAAATCCAACAACAACACCAATTCTTAGAGGCTGACGCTTTGGGTCACCCCCAGCCTCACACAATCGCGTGGATCGTGGCATCACCACTATGTCATTTAGCGAAATTCTATCGCCTGATGGACTGAGAATTGCATATGCAACACGAATGTCTGTCATAGTAGCTCCGACAAATCATCCGGGATTCCTGCCAAGTCAACGACATCATCACTGGCCGCCCGCGGCAATGGCAAGATTACCTCACTTTCACCAATGCACGTCAAACCAATGTAGTCGTTGATTTCTGGCACAGCAGCAATCAGCAAAGCGGCCCATGATCCCTTGAACAAGCGTGTCATCATGATTGTGCGAGCCAGCTCATTGAGACTTTGCATTAGAGTTGCAGCAGTTCTCGCCTCATCAAGTGTGTTGTCATTCACATAAGGCAGAAGATCTGCCACCATCAATTCACCTTCACGCAAAACTCCATAGAGAATACTGAGAACGTGCGTGACATCAACTTCATCTTGCTCAAGTAGTTCGCCAATCTTAAGCGTATACTCACGGGAGTATTTTGCGAAGTTAGTTACCAACTCCACAGCCAGCCTCTTTCGCTCAGCAGTCCAGTCAACCATTACGCCTCCTGATTGTCAAGCCTGCGAATAAGAAAGGGTCCTGCAATCTGCCGAGCAGAATCACTATTACGAACATAGTCTGCTGCTTCACTGCGATTGGAGAAAACGATTCCAGTCCTACGCGGCCATTGCTTGGCAACAGAGCCAGGCGCATTCTTGGGCGGGTAAGCGGGCATGGTCACAAGATACTTAGGACTATTCATTTCTTTCTTTCTTACTCAAGATGAGCATGCCAGGAGCATGCGGGAAATTTGGGTGTGCCGCCAAAGGCGACAGGGCTGCTGCAAATTCAGGTAATTCGCGCTGCCAATCTGCTGAACCGCTTGCCATACACATGCGCCAATGAAGCTGGCGCGCCAAGAGCATTCTTGCTTCGCTCTGCTCTTGAACCTGCAGTCCAAAAAGCTGATCTAATTCAAGCTTGTATTCTGTAAATTGGGGCATCTTAAAGCTTGACGACAATTCCTTCGCCATTACTGTACCATGTTGAGAGACTATACTTCTTAATGAGCTTCATGCAGTTAACACAAGGCTTACTGTTTGTCAGGCTATTGTCAGCACGAATACGAACAACAACAAGCTCAGCGTCATAAGCACGAGACCCTGCCTTGATTACAACATGCTTTTCTGCGTGGGTAAGTCCATGGTTGTAACCACGAAGAACATGTCCATCCTTAAGAAGTAAAACTGCACCATGGTGAGAATGTACATGCGGCGACTTCCTTGCCTCCGAAATGGCAGTTGCAACAATTTGATTGCTTAGTCGTCCCACCCGTTTATTTCTCCGTAGTCAGTCTTTTCATCTAGTGTGTCGTACAGTGGATGTTCATCAACCCCTACGATCCAATCACTTTCATATTCGAATGTGTTGCTGGGTGGAGTGCGCGCTCGCTTCCATGATGCCTCCGCAGCACTTGCCCCCTCAGGATTTGCCCTTCGACACCACAGACACCAAGGGTGCTCATTGTGCCGCAGCGAACGGCACCTGCCCTGTAGGCACCGCATCACCTGCCGCCCACAGAGAAGAATCCTCCCCACATGAGGAGCGCCAAAATGATAACAGTACTAAAGACTGTAACACCAAAACTGATTTGCTCATATTCACCATCCTTAATGGCGCTACGGTACAAGCCGAGACACGTGAGAACGATGTAGATAATTGCTGCAGGATGCATTGCTAACTCCTCATTTCCTATTTCTATTTTACCACATGTTATCGAGCGCGGAAACCTAAAAGCCTGCTCAAGTCAGCTTTTTATTTAGCACGCCGCCAACACGATTAGTCATTCACCAGTTGCTTTACAGTCTTCAATTTTGATGACTTGACCCGTTGTCTGGAACCAGAAACCTGTTCTGTCCACACATTTACTGGCCAATTTGGAGAAGCAATTCTTTGCCCCAATCCAAGGTCATAAATGACGCCGCGCTGATCTTCAGTTTTGGTCGTAAATCTCTTCACTCTCTGAGAAACTCAAGCTTGGCAGCCAAATAATCATCCTGGGACAATTGCTTCATCCAATAAGGGGCAATTGCGCCAGGGTCAGCATGGCGATCAACAGGCGAAACAAACCAGACCTGATGAACGTTGTCATGAAATTCGACCGTCGCGTCTTGCATGGCCAGAATTTCACCAGGAGATGAAACCTCAGTTCCGACAACATCCCTGGCTGCTCGAACTGCAGCGGAGATAGCAATATCATCTCCTTCTGCTAGAAAAATACGAACGTTTACGGTATCTTCCATGTCACAGTTCAACAATACCATAGAGGTGAAAGACAACTACCTTGTTGAGGAGCACAAGCTCTGCGCCAAGATCGAGAAGCATTTACCAACCCCTCTTGTTCCGACGATTTGATCCACCCATTCCTAGACCAATCACACCAAGTGCGATTGCAATGATGATTCCAAAGAATGCAAGATACGTATAAAGCGTCCACTTGATTCCCCACCAAACAGCGGGCCGCGGCTCCATCTCAAGGCCAGCCCAAGCGACCAGGCTAAGGATGATAATGAGGCCGAGGCAGCCAAGGCCTCCGCCAGAAGCTGTCGCAGTACTCTTACTTTCAGACATGTTTTTTCCTAGTGGTTGTGAGGTGTGTGATCGTGACCGTGCGTGCGGTCCTGGAAGTGGTCCTTCAGCGAACACAACTTAATTCGCACCCAAGGTCCAATGAATGGTAGCATACCAAGTGCCACAAGCACTCCGGTCCATTCATTGTGACAATTGAAAAGATGACTAAGCATCAGGCTTCTCCTGCTTCTACTGTTGATGACCATAGTGCACTCAATTCAAGCCCAGTCCTGGCGTCGTCTGACAGATTGTCAATGTCATTACTGCCGATTGCTTCCTGCATGGCTGTAACAAGCTTTGCAGTTCCTGCGGGAACAAGCCCCATTTCTTCTTGCATCTCAGTTATAGCACCGAGTGCTCGTCCACGCAGAACCGTTGTTGCAAACTTGATTGCCTCTGCGGATCCGTGCGCATTGAATTCATCCATAAGCTTTTGACGCTCGTTTGAATTTGGCAAAATGCAAATGCCACAGTCTGTTCCACAATTCCAGAAGAAAAGAAACATAACGTAATTGGCTTCAAACAGCTTATCATCGACAGGGAGATCATGGGCAGCCATCGACTTGCGGAGCTCACTGGGATCAGCATCACCAAGGTATGCGATCAACCAGCCCATCATCATCATGCGCAGAAAGCTCACAATTTTTGCCAAACTATCTTCCAGCTCGGGGGCACTTGTAATTTTCCCAGTGACCCGGGCGCGTTCAACAACTTCTGTTGCGCCAACAAGGCGCTCCCACATCTCCCACCACTCATCACCAAGTGAAGAGATGTCAGTCTTACTTGTGAACTTAAATGTGGCGGCATCAAACTTCATAGTCATTCCAATTGTGCACAGGGTCAGTTATATAACTGACCCTGTGCACATGCAGCAAACTAGTTTTCGAAGCTGAACGTTCCGTCAGGGGCCTCGGACAGTCGGAAGTCTGCAGAGGGCGCTCCGGGCGGCTGCAAACCAAAGAGCTTCTCTGTCACGCCGTAGAACTCTTCCGCAGAGATATTGCTGTTTGCACCTCCGGGATACGTTTCATCACGCAGCGCTGTGTGAACTTCCGCGGGAACTGTAATCCCAGTATCCGCTTCCATCCTTGCAATCACAGCATCAAGACTGTTACCAGACTCTTCGGCCACGGCCACAATTGCAGCTGCAGTTGCGTTGTACAGCGCCGCTCCCGGCAATGCCAAGTCAATCAGGCTTGACATCATTCCGTCCTTGCTGGACCCGAAGTCAGGTCCACTGGGCGGGATACCGAGAATCCCTGCAGGGTTTGCTCCGCCGGCAGGATTTGTGCTGTCAAGCACATCATCCATTCCATCGTATGCAAAAGAAATCGCAGCGTTGAGGTCAGCAATCGCAGTTTCACGATTGAAATCACCATGGAACTTCACACGGCTTGCAATCACACTGGGCGCAGCACATGCAGTGCACCCAAAATCATCACACTTCCAGTGAAGCAAAAACAATGCGTAGATGTTCGCAGTAGACACATCCGGAATTCCGGCGTTGAATCCAATCTCAAACACATCGCCGCTCTGCTCAACAAGTCCAATCAATAGGGTATTAATAGCATTACGGGCATCGTCAAAAACGATGCCACTATGCTCTTCTGCAAAAGGTGTGACTGCAACAGCAAACGCTCGGCGAAGAAATTCCTCTGGAAAATCTGTGGCACCAGGCGTGAGGTTAAAGTCAACAAAATCAAAATCACTCATGCTTCTTATTCTCTCTTCTCTGTCTGTAGTTTTGTTGCATGAAACACTTCACACAGCAATCAATTTACTCTACGAGCTAGCTGCCTTAAGCAGCTCTCGCCATTCTGCAACAGATTCCTCAGTCACATAAGGCTGGCTTTCATCATCGATCAATGACTGAACAGCATCATCGAGGCCGCTCTGCAAGAGGCTAAAGACAAGCTGGCGGGCACCGTTGGCAGCTGCAGCCCGGGCAACTTCAACAGCAGAGGTGGCACTTCCAGTGACACGTTCGAGGGCATCAAAGGGAAGATATTCCATCTTCTTACCCTGCTCAATTAGCGTTTCAAGTTTCTCAACATCACCCTCACTCTTTGCAGCGAAGATTGCTGCAACAAAGGCAATGTAATCTTCATCGCCACGGGACAGCATCGTTCCCAAGTGCTGACGATTGACACGGCTTCCAGGGCTCCACTTGCGCTTGGCCATTCTAACTCCCTTACCTCAATTGGTAATTCTATTTTATCACAACAGCTTGGATGCGGAAACTTGCTGCGTCCAGGACCTTCGGCGGTCAGCTAAAGATCACGATTAAGCTGAACAATCATCCAGACAATCGCCCATGTTGCGCCAACGATACAAAATGCATCCGCCCAACTCATAGCTTGGCAATCCGAATCTGCTCTTCTGTAATCATGCCAGCTGCAAGCATAGCTTCTACCCCTGCTTCCTGCTTGTCCTGAAGGAGTGCGCGGATAACATTCACCTGCGCATCATGATTTGCTGCCGCAAACACAACCTCAACCTCAGGCTTTTCATCTTCAGTTTTGCGATTCACTTCTTCCCCTCGCCGCGCTTCTTCTTGGGCTGCCGCTCCTTCTTTGGCTTTTCCTTCGGCAACGCTGCAGCAATCTGTGCTTCAAGCCGAGCACGCTCCTTTGCACTGTTCCCTCGTCGCTTGTCCAACAACGCCAGCTGCTGTTCAGGACTGCGCGCATCACGCTCAACCTGGCGTTCGGCAGCTGACTCTTTACGTGCCAACGCATAAGGATGTGTTGGCGTTGAATTGCGATATCCCGGCGGGTTGTTGGGATTCACTCGGCCGCTTGCAAAAGTACCCTTCATCGATCTCTCTCCAGGTTAACGTTTAAACAGGTGATTGCCTGCCTGTCTTTATTATACAACAACAAGTTTTATGCGGAAATACTATGTGATTGTGATCTTCGCACAACGCATCAGATAATGATCACCATCATAATGCACGCCGATGCATCCGCTCAGCGCGCAAATCAAAAAAGCTCTAAGCACTGTCATGACTGTCCTAGAATTGCAGCGAGGATGGCTTCACCTTCAGTGGCTCCATTATATTCTGTTCCCTGAATTGGACGTTGTTCCTCAAGGTGGATGAATACACACCACACGTTTAGTCCACAGTGTGGAGGCTCTACAGTGGCGCACCATCCCTCACCCAATTCCTCACGCGGCGCGCCCATCAGGCCCTTCTTGATCCCGAGGCTCGCGATGACCACCGACGAGTGGACCGAGGCGTCCTTGAACTCCGCCTGGACCGCATCCATCGCAGCCGAGGCAGACTCCGTGAGAGCGTCTTGGAGGTTCTCGATCAAGCGCCTCATGGCTACTCCTTGACCCACTTCCCACCGGCAAGCCTGAGTCCGATGTACCAGGCCCCGCCCCGCTCCACGTTCTTCTCGGCTTCGGCCTCAACCTTGTGCGGCTTGGCGAGGGTGTGCTTGGTCACCCGGCGAATCACGTCAACGGCCTGCAAGGGCCAGAACTCGTACTTCTTCTTGTTCCAGGTGAAGACCCCGGTCTCGCCCGACAGGTGGTGGGTCAGGCTGAGGGTTTCCTGGCCCTCGCAGAGGGCGGTCCCCAGGTCTTCAATCAGGTGCCTCATGGCTACTTCCTCCCCGGCAACAGCTCGTGGTCGGGGCAGCTCTTATCTTCAAGGTCGTAATCCATTATCAGCTTCCTCGCATTCCCTCGGCTTCACGGACAGCAACAAAGCGGTGCCACTCTTCTACGGGTACGCCAGCCGGAGGCTGAGGTTGCAGTCGCTATCCGCCGTCAGATTCGCTCTCCAATAAAGATCAGCTCAGTCCAAGGATGCCCGATAGCATGGCCGCGGAGGTGAGTTCGGCGCTGCATCTTGTTATGGCGATTTGTGCTAAGCACGAAATCATCTGCTCCACAGCGCGGGCACATGTAGCGCCACTTGCGCTGCTTGACCTTCTGTTGCGTTTCGCTGGTATCGTAGTTGTGGTAGCGTGCGTTGGCACGCGTGCACCCCAGGCTTCGTGCAACTGACAACCAGAATGTGTTATGCTTGCAGCGCTTACCAGCAATGCGGTCAGCAACAAGGTGGGCAACTTCGTGCGGAATCGTTTCACCGAGAAAGTCAGCAATATTGCCGTGATACAACGCTTCGTTGATGTTAATTACCCATGTGGCTGAGTTTGCAGTTGCTGCTGTCCGACCACGCTTGGCAAAATCAACAGTAGGCGTCTCAAACGTACGCCCGTAAATCTCTTCTGCCTTGTTAAGGCATCCGCGGATTGCAGCCTTTGCACCTTCACGAAGAATATCACGCTCAACAAGACCGAGTGCCATTGGGGTTCCTACCTTTCCTACCTCAATTATACCATCGCGGTAGTCCCGCGGAAACATGCGCATCTACCGCCGAGGACTTTCGGCTAGCAGCAGCATTCACAACGATCGCAATCGGGGAAAATACAGCTTTCGTCATGCGCGTTGTTACTGCAGCCGTTGTACTCATCTTTGTTGTAGTCCCAAGCTTTGCAGTGTGCGCACTGGCCGCGATAGGTGAAGTGGTGTTCAGCAGGCTGCTGGGCTTCAAGCTGGCGCTTGGCCCTGGCAACTTCGCGGTCCATGTCACTCAAGGCGCGCTCATAGAACTGAGCGCCAGGCCAGCCGAGGACGACCGCGAGGAGTGTAATTCCTTCTTCCATCTTCTCAATATCAAGTGCTGTCAGCTTATCAAACATATCACCCCCAGCAGTATCTACAATTGGGATCGTCGCAGAAGTCCCAGTCCCAATCATCAAGATCGTCGAAGTAGTCTTCCTCGGGAAACCAATCTTCCTCGTCGAGCCAGCATGGACCATCGCAGATGTAACAGTAGAGCAATTTCGGCATCACAGCTGATACCTGTCAGGACTGTTATAGATGTTGAGCCAATCGAGATTCTTCTGTGACGGGCAGATGAAGTCATACCACTCATCACCAACCCCGCCAACAAAGCTTGCCATTGCTTCCCACAGCGTCCACCTGCTAGACAGGGCAACAAGCTTAAAGCGATTGAAGGTGATGAGAATCAATTCGGACTGCATGTTTCAGTTCCTTGGTTGGATTTTAGGAGTTCCTACTACTATTTTATCACGATGAAGTAACTGCGGAAATCCCTGCCAGTTTGTCATCCTGCCAATCGAGGTTGGGCGCCACTGTTGTAATAGTCCTTGATAGTTTCGCTATTGGCAGCAAATGCAGTCGCAAATCCTGAAACATGCGAAAGCTTAATCGGCGCGACCTTTCCATCTTCATGCTCAACGATCTCAAGCAGCTCATCCATCCCACTGATCTCAATGACCCGTGGGTTGAAGAACATGTAGTGGATTGCTGCAGACATACTGCGCTCAAATCCGCTGCCGTGCGCAGAGCCGTACATCCTCTCCCAGCGCCTGATCTCCTCAGCTTGTGTCATGCTAATTGACACAGCAGGAACTTCTTCCTGTGTTGCGTTGATGAAGTATTGATCGTCAGACTTGAAGACTGTAATGAAAAACGGTCCCTGCATTTAGTTATCCTCACTAGAATCCGTAGAGGTTCGCGAGCAGCTCGGACAGCTGGCGGACGTTGACGGTGAGGCTGTCCACGGTGACGCTCCAGCACTCGGCCGTGGGGTCGCGGTGGGCCGCATGGCGGTGTCGGAGAGGTCGAGCCAGCCGTCTTCGCCGGGGTCCACGTCGATGCCCTCACGGGCCGAGGCTCCGGGCGCGAAGTAGGTGATGGTGGTTTCCTGCTGGCCTTGCTCCGTGACGCGGGCCGCGAGCCCTCGGGCCTCGCCGGGGGTGGAAAGCCAGCGGAGCACGCCGCCTCGGGCTTTGGAGACGGCCCACAGCTCGGTGTCCTCGACGGTGTGCGGCTCGGACAGCTCGGCCAAGGGGGCCTTGGCGTAGGCCGAGAGCGCGAGCACGACTTCGCTGGCTCCGGCGTAGCGGGCCTCCGCGAACAGGAACGTCTCAGCGGCCTTGCGCGCAGCGGAGAGTCCGCTGTCGTTGAGGGCCAGGGCCTCGGGAGTCAGGGTGGCGACCAGGGCCTCGCGGGCCGCGTTCAGCGCAACCCCGGCGACGGTGCGGCGCTGGACGGCGAGGGAGAAGATGGCGGCGCGGTCGAGACGGGGGGAGGGGGCGGGGGGCATGGGTCAGTTCCTTAGTCCGTGCCGGGTCTGCACCGCGCGGTGCAGCTTCGGGGCGTATCGGGCGCTGAGTTCGAGGGCGCGGAGGCGGTGGTCGGTCATGGTCGTTTGCTCCGGTGCGGGTTGCTCAATGACGCTCAGCTTCAAGCAGGGGGAGGGGGGTGTCCATGTAGGACACGGTGTACGCGACATCGGGCGGGAGTCGGGCCATCTCCAACGCCGCCTCGAGGCGGATCCGGTCCTGGCCGTCGTCCTTCCCGGCGACGCCTTCGTCGATTCGATGCCAGCCGACGATCACGGTAGACGGGTCATCCCCGTCTACGTAGGACAGGACACAGACACGAGAAACCGGCTTTGCCATCACTTCGCCTCCTTCGTCGTCCTCAAGGCGACTGCCTCTTCTGCGAGTTCTTCAGCAATCCAAGCATACAGTTCTGGCAATCTTGCATCTTGGTAGAAGGGATCAAGTTCTGTCGTTCTGATCTCGTCAGCGAGTTCAGGGTGTAGGCTGTGAAGTGCATTGAAGACAGCCTGGCCTTCACGCCAGCTTGGATAAGCTGCACGCCACTTCCGCAAGCGCTCGTAAAAGACTTGAAGCTTTATCACTTGGTGATCTGTGTATGCAGACTATTCGCGAAGCCGAAGATTGCCAGCCCAATGATGAACAAAGGCAGATCGGTACCCTCATCCATCGCACCTGACTGATGAATCACCAGGCCCGCAATCGCGGTCAGCAGAATCAGCAGCCAGTACTTTTCAAGAAACTTCTTCATTTCACTCTTTCTCATGTGGGCACCGCGATGACGGGCACTTATTCTTTACACGACGAGCCGCAGCACGCCACTGCAGATCCCAGCCATCTGCCCACCACACAGACAGCGGGTATTTGCCATAAGGGTTCAAGGCACGAGGCTCAGCATCAATATAAGCCTGCTGGCCCTCTGTGTGTGGTTGGTTGAATCCGCCAATGATCTTCACAGCAGTTCATCCTTCCCACTACGCATCTCTTCTTCCCATGCAAGACGATCTTCGAGATCGCATTCGCCACAGTGCTTATTTCGCGGGTTGATATCATGATGGCAGCACATGCAAATGTCGCTGTAGTAATCGAATGATCCGCTGAACTCACCTCCATCGAACTGCTGGTCAGCAGTGATGTGGAGCTCGAGGTTTTCATGCTCTTTGTCTGTCAGGATGTGCTTCTCACAATTTCGACACTGAGTGCTCATGCTGTGACTTCCATTCCGATGAAGGGGGCAATAACGTACATTACAAACCAAACTGTATGGCCTACGCAGACAGCAGCGTATAGCAAACTAACTGTGCTGCTAGACCAAATGACTGTAGTCTTATACTCACTTTGCCATGCATAGAGAAACGCGAGGATTGCGACGGCAACAAGCGCAAGCTTAGCAGCCATGAAAACCAGTGGGCTAATCTCCCAGGCTGCAGCCATAATGGGATTTGTCTCAGTCATTAGCCCTGCAGTCAACCAAAAGGAGGTCATCACAGCATCGTAGACATTCATGCCTAGGAGAACGACCATCAACTTTTCAAAGGTCTTTCGGCGCATGGCTAACTCCTTAGATGCTGGGTGCATCCTGTCGCAGCCGCTGGCCGCTCATGTTGTAGCGCTCGCCACAGTTGCAATCATTCTGATTGAAGTGGCAGATCAGCTCAGCACCGCAGTCACAGCGGATCTTGAGGCGCTCCTGTGGGACGTTGCGATTGAACATCGTCGACCAGCGGGTGCCAACAGAAACTTTCCCAATCTTTTCCATGGTCTCAATGCTCCCTGGTTTAAAAACTCTTCCTATATCCATTGTACAACTGCGTGTGCACAACGGAAATCTACAGGCACTTGTTCATTACGAAGGTTGCACGACCAGTGTGCCTTCAAGCAGCATAACTGAGCGCTCATCATTGTGCCTATTCTGCAAATCACCAATTGCGAAGACACACGAATAACCATTATGCTCATTTCCCCTGAGCACTACAAAGTCAACTTCATCATGGAAGCTTGCATTTTGGCCAAGGCTCATACAGACAGCACCTTCATACATGAAGAGCTGCCCAGGCGATTTTACGTCTGCGAATAAAGAGGGTCTGCGGTCTTCAATCTTTACTTCCAACATGCTAACGCCACTCCTTCAGTTCTTTATTCAGCTGGTGAATCCGGGCAGACATTGCTTCAATGGTTTCTTCAATTGAGGCAGCCATATCATAGTCTTCTTCCGGAATATCTCCTTGCCCAACAACACTGCCGTAATCATCAACAAAGGTTCGAAACTCCGCAGGGGCAGCCAGCAACGCTTCTTCAAGATCTGAGTGCTTCACTCTGCTGCCCTCCTGAAATTGAACGCATACTTCCGCAACTGCGACGGGACATCACGAGCGTACGCCATCCAACGCTTTTCATTGGAAGACCAAATGTAGGTGTACAGTTGGACGCCACCACTGCATGCGCTGTAAAAGCTGGCACTCTTTACAACCATCATGCGGGCAGCATTGGGTAGGGAAAATTCCCAACCATCAAAAGCTGCAATCCACGCCGCTGTCAGGTCCTCAGCTTCTACGCTGAAATCACTTGCCTCGTGCACAATGGCGTTAGCAAGATCAGGCCATTTAAAATTGTTCATGTCTTTACTCCCACACATGGTCAAACATCAGCGTCGATATCCAGCTTTTGATACCACGGTCGCAGATTTTCGTATCGCGCCTATTATGGCTGACAAACTGGAAAAAGTCGCCCACTTGATCTTGAACGAAGTACTTAACTTCGCCTTGAGAATCACGGGCAATAAAGAAGTTCGTTGCTGAGTAGTTGTTAATTCCTCCTACTGAATTGCGGACTCGGATCACATGTCCATCAATCGTAACAACAGCACGAAACGAACCATCGATGCAGATGTAGATGATCGGGATGATGTGCTTATTCATATCAGTAAGCTCCTCGCTCAATCAGCCAGCGCAGTCCTCGGACAAGAAGTGACGTGCCTCTACCATCGCCAAGTCGCCAGAGATAAGTGCGATACAAACCTCCAGCATATTTTCCATTCCGAATTCGGAAGGCTTAACGACGCTGCCCCAGTTACACTGCTTTAGATCACCATTGACAAAGATTCCGCTGTAGTTAACAGGACCAAGAATGGTAAAGGTTTCGCTATGAGATTTAGGGACCGTTACCCTGATGCGGCCTCCGTTATGAGGCCTATCATAGGTGAGTCCAACTCGGGTCATCTGTAGGTCGGACTTAGAGAACCCATGCTTCTTAAGCTGGGCAAAAAACTTGCGACGGTTCATTGTGCTTCCTTCTTTGTTTCTACTTTATCAAGGTCGGGGTAATGGTATGTTGCTCGTTCCCATGCTTCGCGCCAATGGCGAGCCGCAAAAATCCAGGTTGTTCCATCCTTGTAATGCGCGACGTAACTTCCCCAGTTATCCATAATCTTATAGCCCAACGCGGATGAGTGAATCGTTCGTAACTTCGTCCACATAGCCTCGGTCTGAATCGACAAAGTGGTAGCCAAGGTCTGGGTTCCAAGTGTCGTCTGGATAGTCCGGAGCAATCTTATCTTCAAAGCGAACCAGAGAAGTATTCTTAAATACGCTAAGGATTTCTGCCTTAAAAAACCCTACAGTTGATCCATTGCGTCCGTTGTAAGTAACGCTTACCAAATCGCCTCTTCGAAGTCTCACACTATCCATCGCATCCTCCGGGTTTTCGTTCAGTGGATTATAGTTGGCGGAAGTTTGATATCACAAAAGCATGTAAGCCCCAGTTATTCCAAGAAGTAAGCAAACCCGCAGGGCAAAAACTTCACAAGGTTTTCGTTTATTTCTCATTACCCTACTATCTAGTGGTGTAAGACGAGAACGGGATTGAGAAGAGGCGTTAGAGATTTTTCTGATACCATTTCTTGTCCTACTATAGTTGAGTGCGACACAACAACAACAACCGTCGCAGGAGAGACTTTCGTTATGTCCCAGAACATTTTTGAATCCGAGCACACTGAGAGTGCCATTCAGACCATCCGTTCCACCATGCAGGTTTCGACCGATGAAAGTGGCACTCCCATTGTTTCTTTCGCTACGAATCGCGGAAAGGGAAGCGGTGCTCAGACGATGCCGGTGGCGCAGTTTAGCGACTACGTTACTGCCCTGGAAGAGATTGCTGAGTCGGGTATTCCCGAGGCTTCAGAGGCTCAGCTTTCCGCTGCTGAGTCGCTTCGTCAGACGGTGAAGCAGGAGGATGGTATTGTTTCTTTCCGGGTCCGAAGCGGTAAGGGCGCAAAGCCCGCTAAGGTTCCCGCCGCTGACCTGACCGAAGTCGCCGCCCTCCTTCGAGGCACGGTTAAGGCAGTTACTGCCGCCGGAAAGAAGCTGAATAAGAGCGATTAACCAATCGCTTAAAGTCCTCCGGCTGGCTTAACGGTCTACGACAACCGGTCTAGCTGGGGGCACGCTTCACAGAATTGTGGGCTTTGAGCCCCAGATAAAAATCCTCTTGACAACGGGCTGTGGGTGCCTATAATCCAAGTGTACGCACCCACAGCCCTGAGTGTTTGGCTTTTAATCCAGCCTCTACTATTCAGAGAACAAAGAAGCTCAAGCAAAAAGAACTATCGCTAGAGGCAAAAAGCAAAAGATAAAGAACAAGCAGTTTATTTTTAATTATTTAAGTGGGCATCCATGTGTTGACTGTGGAATGGATGACCCAAGGGCTTTAGAGTTTGATCACTTTAGGGACAAGAAATATAATCTTGCCAAAATGGTTGGCGCAGGTTATTGTATTGAGACAATTGAGAAAGAAATAGAAAAGTGTGAAGTTAGGTGTGCGAATTGTCATAATATAAAAACTGCTGTAGAAAGAAGCTACTATAGCAACTATCTTATGACAGAGTAAGAATGGAATGGGCCCTTAGCTCAGCAGGTTAGAGCAAAAGACTTTGAAATAATGGGAGCTTTAAGGGGAAACCCTTATCGAATAACTGCTCAAATTCGGGGAACCCTGTAAAATGGCAATCCCGAGCGAAGCTTTCTAGGTAACTAGACTGAACGTGTAGAGACTTGACGGGCAGTACCCTAGCGCGCAAAGGCGAGGGTAAAGAGAAAGTCCAGACCGCAAACACTTCGGTGGTAGTGAAAACTATAGTGGTAAGTAATCTTTAGGTCCTCGGTTCGACCCCGAGAGGGCTCACCATTCCATCCACATACATCCACACACGGAGAAAATAGAAATGCCCGACTGGCTGAAGTTTTTGATTGCTTGTTTTGCCGCCCTTCTTGTGGGCGTTACGGTCTGGGGAATTCACGGCCTCAAGGAGAGGGATTGACACCGGGGGTTCCGATTCCCATACTCCGGCGACCCGCAGGGGCACATAGAGCTTCATTCCCCGATAGCTCAGTTGGTAGAGCAGTCGGCTGTTAACCGACTTGTCGCAAGTTCAAGTCTTGCTCGGGGAGCCATT